>ENA-OPDF01000023-OPDF01000023.1-human-gut-metagenome-genome-assembly--contig:-NODE-23-length-100214-cov-26.633692_pt1 | contig 100214 bp, 165 predicted proteins | sample MGYA00241575_ERZ501501 | MGnify/ENA primary metagenome ERZ501501 (study PRJEB25962, sample SAMEA1972229) | human gut metagenome | biome: human gut; feature: human-associated habitat; material... | reverse complement strand
CTCAATGTCTTGGGAAGTTATTGAGTTTTTTGAGATAACAGACTATTATTTCTCCGGTCTGTTAGCGGATAGTAACATTGGTTACTCTACTCTATAAAAGTTAATATTGCAATGGTTGAGCTCCTTGCGGTGTTTGTGTGAAAATTGGTTGCTCTTGAGATGTAGGAGCTGGAGCTGGTTGTACTACTTGACCTCCAATTATTTCAGGAGCTGGAGTAGTTGGTATAAGCTGAGGAGCTTTGTCTTCTTCAGCTGGTACACAATATGCGCTAAATGCTCTTTGTCCTACTTCTTCGGGAGAACCTCCACGTATCCATTGCTTTTCTCCGAATTCGTCAATATAATATTGACAGAATATACGTAGTGTGGTGTAAAGAATAGGTTTTCCACCTTTCGATACAAGCGAACCAGCTTTGATTGCTTCTCTTGCTGGTCGAGTTGCTGTTGCAGGTTGAGCTGGATGGTCTGACAGATGTTGTTTATAGAACTTCTGTGGTGGACACCAGTCAATCCAACATCCTGTTACATATTGTAATTCTTCAGGAATTGGTTGGTCTGTTTGTGCTGCTCCTCCATGTTGAATTGACAACAATGGGGTAAGCATGTTTACAATGGGTTGAATGAAACAAGTAAATGTTTGCATATCTTCCCAAGGACATAAGGTATTTTGAAGTTTGGCTACTAAATACTTAGTGCCTGCATTCTGCTTACCTTGTTCAACTGTTTTGATTAACGGTTCGATTAATTTATAACGTGCCATGACATGATACAATTTACCTATACATTGTGAGGTTTCTGCGAAACATTACATATTACAAGTAATATTTCAAGGTTTTTGGTGATTTGTAAATTATAGCTATATATTACGTGATGAGGTAATACATTGAAAATGGGAAAAGCCGAAAGGTTGTAGAGTTTGGCTATATACTTACATGTTTAGCCTTTCCTGCTTCTCCCAATACTTAGCAGCTGTGCCTGATTTGCTTCCTGTGCGCAGCCTTTGTGTTAATACTGAGTACTGTGTACTATGTATAGCATACATTCACAATCTGTTACGTTTAAATAGTTCTACTTTCTTACGTAATACAGTATTAGTAGTTACAAACATGTTGTAGTGCGTAGCAACAGTACATTCACCATAATCATCAGGATGTGAGATTACTTTGAATGTCTCTTTAAGGATAAGCCAATCGTGTGCAAATACTTTCCTATACTTATAGTAAGATAGCATGATAAGCCAATAGCCAATATACAATTTGATTTTGTTAAGCATGATAGATAAGTTTTAATTAATACTCAATAATTGACAGTAGTAGTTGATTTGCATCCTGTTACATTTATAAAGTAAATACACATCAATACCTGGGGGACTTCCCAATTGTTGACAGCCGTGGGGGATTTGTTTTGGTGTATATCCCGCATTCACACCCACATTCAAAATTTTATTTTCTAAAAAAATTTTATAAAATATGTTAAATATCTATAATTATTTTAACATTTTGCGTTATTAGTAATATGAATATAGAATACGAGATAATAGGTAATACTATTCCATTTGATAAATCTGCAGAAATGTATAATAGGTCTATGTATATAGGTCCTGCAGATGACGGATGGTCTGAAATAGTAAAAGTAGACGATCAGTACTATGTAGTACAACAAGGACTACAAGAATACGAAGGGCATATATATATGAACCGAGTAAAAATACTCGGCATAGAAATTTTAAACTAATATGAAATTAATAGAATCTAGTGTACAGATAATTAAGGAGAAAGATCCTTACAAGATGATAGAATTAGCAGGTAGAACATGTTATAAGTCAGAGGATAAGATAACAGAGAACAGTGCTAAAGAGTTTGTAGATAGGATGATTAAGCTTGGTCATGGGGCTATGTTGGAGCATGGTACTATTTACTTAGCGTGTTTAGTATTTGATGGTGATGTAGACAATAATAACAATCTTACACCCAACCATAGATTTTATAAATATCAAAGTAACAAGTATTCAAAAGTAAAGGTAGCTCAATATGCATGGAGTGGAGAGGATGTAGCATGCGTAACTACTAACTTAAGAGTATTAGTAGAAAACAATTGGTTAGATGATCTAAAAACATATCGATGTGAACCTACAAGGTATCACGAAAAACGTATCACAGCTAAGTTCATATGTGATAGAGGAGTAAGTCATGAATTTGTTAGACATAGAGTATTTAGCTTTGCTCAAGAGAGTACTAGATATTGTAACTATAGTAAGGATAAGTTTGGTAATGAGCTTACTTTTATTAAACCATCTTGGAGTTATTTCAAAAATACAAGTTACAAAGATGTTGGTTATTTCGATGGAGACGTGTTTGAAAGTTCTTTAAAAAAAGCTGAATCTTATTATTTTAAACTAATAGAAAAAGGTTGGAAACCACAACAAGCAAGACAAGTACTCCCTAATGCAACTAAAACAGAACTGGTAATGACAGGCTTTGAGAGTGATTGGGAAGGCTTTTTTAAGCTCAGATGTAGCGGTGCAGCTCATCCAGATGCTAAGAAATTAGCTGATGAATTACGTGAATTAATGGTTAAATAATGTTAAAATATTGTCGTTAAATAGCCATAATTGTTCTTAATAAATGTTAAAAAGTTGATATAAATGGGAACCTAAAGGCATATTTATACGTTACTGTCTATGCAGTCAATGACAGTCTAAGACATACTAAGACAGATTAAACAGTATTAATAGACCTTACTTTAGATAAAGTATACTTTAGTTAAGTATATACTAATATATAATATTATACGCATTATGGGTAAAAGAAAGTTAGTTAAAGTAGAACCAGCATACTCTGGTAAATACATAGATTACAAAGGTAGTACATATCAACTAGTACAGACAGAAACTTCTTCTAAGTACTGTGAAGGATGTGCTTTCTATAATAAGAAGTGTGACGATAAGCTTGTATCTTACTGCAGACAAGGGTTTATATTTAAAAAAGCAGAATTCTAATGAATGAAAGTTTTATAATAGGTTTTATTATAGGATCTGGTATTACTCATGTAATATGGAGGTGTATATACAAAGCTAAAGAATATGCAGAAGGAGAAGAGAATAGTAGAGATACTAAATAAGAAATTTGAAGTAATACCAAGTAAAGGAGGTAGTTGTGATGACTGTTACTTTTTAAATAAACAAACATGCCCTCCTAAAGCCCTTAGAAATTGTATATGGGGCGGTAATATACTAAAAGAAATTAAGAAATAAACAATAAAATAATATGGAAGATAAAGTACTTGAGACAGTAATAAACGGTTTGGAATATATTCCTTTGAAAGATATTTTGATTAAACCTCTAGAACCAATTATGTTGAAGAAAGAAGTAACTGAAGCAGTTGGTACTGGTGAAAAAGACGTAGATGGATATGAGAAGTTTGAAACTAAGACAGAGGTAAAAGAAGTAGAATCAGAGTGGAGAACCGGTATCGTACTTGCAATTGGAACAGAACTTACAACACAACCAGAATTTGCAGTTGGAGATACTGTTGTATTCAATAAGAAATTTGCTAAGGATTTTGATTTATTTAAAGATAGCATGCTGGTTAAACCGTATGATTGTGTGGCTAAGAAGATTAAGTAATATTAATGCGTTTAATGTTGTTGTGGAAGGCTAGGTCTGAGGATCTAGCCTTTTTCTTTATACTTACAGTTAACAAATGTTAAAATATTAATACCTTTTTAACAATTCCCGTTTATATAATTGTAACAACAATTAAACCAACTAAATAATAATTATTATGAGTATGAAATATAAAGTAGTTAAAGAGTTTGCATGTGCTAAAAAAGGTGATATCCTTACTTGGAACGACGATACTATGATGTTTGAATTTAATTACAAGGACGATACTAGTGAACGTGGGATGTATATAGATGAACAAACTTGTAAAGAATATGCAGATGATGGGTATATAATCGCTATTGAGGATGAAGATGAATATAGCTGTGATGATATGCTGATCGAAGAGTTATCGGATAAGCTTACTAAGATTGAGTCTACTATTGATGACTTACTTACTAAGTATGAAGAGGATCATAAACAGATGAATGAAGCTTATAATGATCAGGAGATTCCTACTTGTGTTAAGGTAGAAGCAGATACTGTATACTACAATCTTACTAAAGTATTAAATACAATCAAAGACATTATTAATGAATAAACTTGTAAAGACCGTTAAGAAAGCGGATCTTTATCGAGAATTCCTCAAATCACTTGATGGTGTACTTTAGCTTACTGACAGGGAGCAGGATATAATGATATTACTCATTGGTATAGATATAAATACTCCTAAGCTCCCTGGTTATAGTAAGAATGTTATAAGTACAGAAAACAGACGTTATCTAAAAGCTGCAACAGGCATTACTAGTGATAACCTAAGTAGATATATAGGAAGATTAAAAGATAAAGGTCTGATTATAAAAGGTAAAGCAGACGATGAATGGGTAGTAAACCCAGCATTGATACCTGAAGTGATTGGTGATAGAGTACAATTAACAATCGTATTACGATTAGAAAAAGAATAACATGAATATAGAATATATGACAATAAAACCTGGTTCTATCTTATTACAAAGGGATTATAATTGGATAGTTAAACTGTGGTATAAGTTAGTAAAGAAAGAACTCAAATTTAACAGATTTACCATCTTTACTACTGACTGTGATTTGATTAACATTCATGGAGAGCATAGAGACGCAATAATAGCAGAGCCTAAAAAGGCTTATAGTAAGAAAGAGCTTAAAAGACTGAATACTATTATTGACTCTTCTAAAAAAGAAGAAGGTGATTGGTTATCTTCTGATAAGGCAACAGTATCAGACTTATTCATAGCTATAAACTGTGTTAGACCTGATACATTTGAGAGTAAAAATAACTTAAACGCTTTCCTTGATAATAAATACTACAATATTAAGGAATTATCAGATGAAGCAAACTGGAGTGAATATATTTTCTGAGTTAAGCTAGAAATACAATTTACCTACTTAGATAATAAAAACAATATGTATTCATCCTTTCTTATTTGCTAATAGAAAGATAAGCCAAAGAGATCAAAGACCTTTAATGTTTACTTACTTAGGTAAAATAAAGATAAAGAAGAATCATGAAAGATAGGAAGATAATTAGACTGAGTAAGCTACCAGAATATGATGTAATTACAGAACTTATCGAATATATGATATATTATAAGTTATCCTATCCTACTGGTAATAAAGATACTTGTGAAGTACGATTAATTGATTCGTCTTGTGAAATAGTTACTCCTAATACAATCTATAAGATGACGGATGAGGTTTATTTATATCTGTACTTACTTAGTAATAAAGCTATAGCAAATATTTATAAAGTGATAAAAGATGATTAGATGTTATGACATAGGATTATATCCTGCATATTTATGGGTATCTACTTTAGAGTATTTTGATAAGTATAAATCTAGATTTTATTACTATGCTAGTATAGCAGATATGAATAATGATAATCCTGGTACTCCAACTAGTCCAACTAATAAAGGTGGGGTTACATTTGTGGTAATAGAAAAGAAGACTAAGAAGAAAGGAATACTAATTCTAATAGACGTAGATATAAAAGGTATAACTGACTTTGACTTTGATGTAGTAGCTCACGAATCTGTACATGGAGCAGATGCTATATATGACTTCATTGGTGCATACGGAGAAGGTTACGATAGAGGCAATGAGCCATATGCCTATTTAGTAGGCTTCATAGCAGGTAAGATAGGTCAATACATGATAGACTATATAAGAGATAATAAAGATGAGAATGGATAAAGAAACATCGCTAGCTTTACTCCAGCTAGAGAAAGAAGGAGCCAAACAAGGTCCTAAGATAATGAGTGACATGTTTGATGTAGTAGAGAAAGAGATTGAAAACGACCGTCTAACTTATGAAGAATTTATTAATGTTTTCATAGAAGTCTTTCAACAAAATGTACCAGAAGAAGCTGATGAGTCTACTGTAGAAGTTAGAGAGGAGTTAGTGAATAAGATTTGTCAAAGCATAATAGATAAGTATGAACAAGGGAATGAAGAATGACTTTAAGGATGACAAACTTAGATGGGATTTACTTCCTCTTAAAGAAATCGAAGACATCGTTAAAGTATATACTGAAGGAGCCAAAAAATATTCAGATAATTCATGGCAGTTACTTGATAATGGCTATGATAGATATAAAGCTGCATTGTTTAGGCATCTAGTACTATTCGAAAAAGGAGAGGAGATAGACAGCGAAACCGGTTGTAGACATCTTGCACAGGTAGCTTGGAATGCAATAGCGATGCTGTACCACTCTAAACATAAGACACCAGAAGATCTAATTAAAGCTTTAGATGAGCGTATTGAGGAGAAGATAGATAGTTGTAATTCAATATTAGATACCATTAATAAGTATGAACATAACGAAAGAGAGTCTAGAACAGGAGATAGCGATATATCAGAAGATGCTAGAGAAGTATAAGAATAATCCTGAATACGTTAATCCAAACTGTTCAGAAATGCAGGCTAGAGTGATACTAGCAAGATTAAAGAAAGAGTATTATACAGATTATAGAATAGATTAATTAGATGAAATTATTTGATATAATAGGTGGTAATGTTACTATACACGAGGAGGCTCTTGCTATTCCTGCATTTAAGAAGATATGGGAAAAGGATAAAGCAGATAAACAGCACGCTATTGCAGTAATAAGTTATATAGTATTTAAGAATAAATGGGATAGCCCATACGTACTTAGTATACCTGCTGATACATTAGAATCAGCTCTAAAGACAGAGTTCCTAGCACCAGATTACCAACTTACTGCAGATGAAATAATAGCAGAAGAGTCATATAGACATCTCCAGTATACTCGTACTTTAGCTATGTTAGATAGCATTAGATTGAAACTAGATACATTTACTAAGTATTACAAAGATAGTCTAGATGAAGAATTAGATGAAAAGAAGATAGAGAAATACTTAGCTGGATTTGGTAAAGTAAAAGATACTTATGTTACTATAGATTTCTTAGAGAAAGCGGTTAAAGCTGGAGAAATCAATACTACTAAAGTTAAGGGTGACGCTCAAATTAACCCATTTGAATTACCACAGAATGTTAGAAAATAACATTGAATGAATACAAAAAAATAACAACAACGTTTAACAAGACAAACAAAGAGATTATGAAGAAGAATATTGAAATGCCGGATGTAATTGTCGATTTAACAGACGAAACTAAGACAGTGGAAGAAGCTATTGCAGAATGTGAAGCTGCACGTAAGGTAGCACAACCCTGGTTGAAGCGAGTTACCAAACGTATCAAAAGTTGGTTTAAGAAATAATTCAGTGACGTCTGAGGATGCGTCTTTAAAGAAATCCTCCTCATTGGGGCGTGGTATAATTGGTAGTACCGGAGATTCTAAACCTCTGTGATGTGCGGGTTCGAGCCCTGCCGCCCCAACCATTTTTCATATAAAACTTGCAGATATGACATATAGAGATATAGATCCCAAACTAGCTGGAATATATATTATCAAGAATAACATAAATGGTAAATGCTATATAGGTCAAAGTATTAAACTTAGATCAAGATTAAAAGACCATCTGCGAAATGCTAAAAACGGTAAGTTAGATTTACCTATTTATAGAGCAATTCGTAAATATGGCTTTCATAACTTTACTGTAGATATACTTGAGTCGTTTATTCCTGATCCTAACTTATCTAATGAAGAATTAGTTAAGCAATTAGATCAACTAGAGATAAGATACATAGAGCAGTACAAAGCATACGAAGAAGGATATAATTGTACTAAAGGCGGTGATTTTGGAGTACTAGGGCTTAAGATGACTACTGAACAAAAGAAGAAAGTATCCGAAAACTCTAAAAAACAAGCTGTTAAATTATACAAGCCTATCTATTTATATTCTATAAAAGAAAAGAGTACAATATATGCCATAAGTATTACAGCTGCTACTAATATAACTAATATACCTAGATCTAATCTAATAAGAACAGCTAGAGGTTTGTATCGACAGACACATGGTTACTTAGTTGCGTTTTCCTTAGAAGAACTAGAAAAGTATAAACAGCAGCTTAATATAGAATCTTTTTATATAGATAAAGGTCGCTTCAAACCAAAATATAAGGTATTAATAGAAATTGACAACATTACTTTATTATTAACTGTTAAGGAAGCTGCTAAAAAATTATGCATTAGCACTTCTATGGTATATTCGATATTGAATGGTCACAGAACTTTAAAAAACGGCAAACTAACTAAGATATTTGAGCAGTCTGACTGCAAGCAGACTGCAAACTAAGTGGGCCTTTAGTAGAGGCATCGTAACCGCCTAAGTCACTTGCTATCTGATCAATAGTAAATACAGCTAATGAAGGACTGGATCGTAAGCCAGCGTGTTAACAGGAGTCACGCATAATCCTGTGTACTGCGGATTGGAGAAATGGCATCTCGTATGGCTCATAACCATAAGTTCCCGTTCGAGTCGAGGATCCGCAACAAGTTTTTCATAAAAAAAAGTTTAAAGATTTAATAAAGTAAGTAAAAGGGGTTCGTTGTGAAACGCGCCCCTTTTTTAAATAATATCACATGGTTGATTTTACTAAAAAAATTAAATTTTCTAATAAATTCAGAAAGCCAGCGCTATAGTTTATAGCAACTGGCTCATATTGTCCGTACCCTAAAGGTACGGCCGAATATATGCGTTTCTGGTAGGCAGAAGCGGATAAATGTATTGATGGTTATACTGCTGATGATGGAGACTATATCAGTGGGTATAACTATTTTTATTTAAACTACTGCCCTATCAATAGATCTGTGAATAAGTAGGTTAATGGTAAATGGGTAACTACTCGTGAAGTTACATTTCCTGATTTCTGGGATTATGACTATTACTATTTTCAATGTGTAGATGAAGCTAAAATAGAAGGTAAACATCTATGTGTATTAAAGTCTAGACGTAAAGGTTATTCATATAAAGCAGGCTCTATGTTATGTCGTAACTACTATTTAATACCTAACTCTAAGTCATATGTATATGCCTCAAATAAGCAATATTTGACTGATGATGGTGTACTTACTAAAGCTTGGGACTACATGGACTTTATTGATGAGCATACTGCGTGGGGTAAGAAACGTAGTGTTAATACTCAGATGCGTAGACGTGCTGGTATGCTTATCAAAGACGAATATGGCAATCAAATAGAAGTAGGTTATAAGTCTGAAATCATTGGAGTTACTTTGAAAGACAATCCTGATGTAGTACGTGGTAAATTAGCTAATCTTATCATGTTTGAGGAAGCTGGTTCTTTCAAGGAGTTAAGCGCAGCATGGCAGATTGCTAGACCTTCTGTAGAAGTAGATGGTAAGGCATTTGGTACTATGATTGCATACGGTACAGGTGGCGACGAAGACTCTAACTTTGCCACTCTAAAAGATATGTTCTATCATCCTGATGGTTATAATTGCCTAAGTCTAGATAATATATGGGATGAAAACGTATAGAATACTAAGTGTGGATTCTTTATACCTCAGTATACAAATATGGACTTACGTGATGAAAATGGTAAGCGTTTGTATATGGATGAAGATGGTAATACTCTTACTATTAAAGCACGTGCACATATACTAGAGGAACGTAAAATAGTAATATAGAATTCAACTAGTTCTGTAGCAGTAGATAGGTATGTAGCTGAACGTCCTATTACTCCAGCAGAAGCATGTCTTGAATTCAATGGTAATATATTCCCTAAGAAAGAGTTACAGGAGTAGTTAGCCAAAATACGTACTAATAAGAAACTTACTAACCACAAATAGGTAGGAGATCTAGTATGGGAATCTGATGGATCTCTTAAATGGATAGTAAAGAAACAAGGAGATATTAACCATTATCCTCTTAATAAAGATGATGATCCTACTGGTTCTATAGTAATATGGGAACACCCTGTGTAGGATGCTCCTATTGGGTTATATATACTAGGAGTAGACCCTTATGATCATGATCAATCTGGTACTAATTCATTAGGTTCTACATTTGTTTATAAGCGTTTCTAGGGCTTTGAAAATTACTATGATATAATCGTAGCAGAGTATACTGGAAGACCTGCTACAGCTGAAGAATACTATGAAAACTTACGTAAATTAGCAGTTTATTACAACGGTAGGATTATGTATGAAAATGAGCGTAAAGGCTTGTTTCCATATTTTACTGCTAAACATTGTGATTATCTTTTGGCTGATTAGCCAGACATTATATCTGATATTGTTAGCAATTCAAAAGTGCAGCGAAAGAAAGGATGTCACATGAACAAGTAGATCAAACAATGGGGAGAAGGATTGATTAAAGACTGGCTTAACGATGAGAAATCTCCTGGTCATAAGAATCTACACGATATATTATCAGAACCGCTATTAGAAGAACTTATAGGTTATAATGATATAGGTAACTTTGACCGAGTGATGGCGTTGATGCAAGTAATGATTTATAGGGAACAACTATACAATGTAGTTGTTAAAGAGAAGAAAAAAAGTAATAGGGAAAGACTACTATTCGACGGTCCCTTATTTACTTATAGTAATTATAGTTATGACGATAACTATGATCAAGTCGAAGAAGATGTATATACATTTAATTAACATAATATGATAAGTAAAAATATTGGTTCGTTTCCAGTTTAGAAATTACCTATGTCTAAGAAGACAAAGGAATGGAAAGAGAACTGCGTTGACTATATTATCGGGAAATCTGGATTTAGCAATGGTGGTGGAAACAATGGACGTACTAGATATGAAGAGATGCAAACATACTATGATTTATACAATAGTATCTATAATGAAAAAGATCTCTTATATGTCACTAATCCATTTAAATAGAAAGACGGATTCCCTGCTACTGCTTAGGATTACAACATAATTAAACCAAAGATAGATTTACTACTAGGGGAAGAGACTAAAAGACCATTTAACTTTAAAGTAGTACGTACTAGTGATAACGCTACTAGTGAAATGTAGGAGAAAGCTAAGCAGATGCTTACTGACTATATCATGGGTATGATTACTGCTAATATGGGTTAGGAGGAAGCAATACGATTCCAACAAGCCATATAGTCTGGAGAAATACTCCCTCCTGAGTAGATACAGAAATACTTAAATAAAGACTATAAAGACATAGCAGAAACTACAGCCTATCATAGTCTTAATTACTTAAAGAATAAGCTAAATATAACTCACGAGTTTTATAAGGGCTGGAAAGACGCATTAATAGCTGGAGAAGAGATATACTATGTCGGTATTGTTAATGGAGACCCATATTTAGAGAGAGTAAATCCATTATACTTTAGTTATGACTAGAGTGCTGACTTAGAATTCATACATGATTCAGATTGGTGTTGTCGTAAGATGGTTATGTCAGCTACTGAGATATATGACAGATTCTATGACAAAATGTCAGAAAGTCAATTGAATGAATTACTAGAGATGATTGAAGATACTAGTAGAGGAGGTATTAATCCTGAGATGAGAAAGTCTTCGTTAGATTATCCTCATATTAAAACTCATAGTATTAACAGTCTTAGTTCTAATCCATTTGAAGGTAGTGATAATATTAATGTATGGCACTGCTGCTGGAAGTCATTTAAGAAAATAGGATTCATCACTTATTAGGACCCTGAAACTGGCGAGATTGATGAAGTACAAGTAGATGAATCCTATAAAGTTACAGGTTTCGAGCTAAACGTAGAATGGTCTTGGATCATTGAAGTATGGGAAGGTTATAGAGTTGGTGAAGATTTATATATAGGAATACAACCTCTTGAGTACCAACATATATCTGCTGATAATCTTAACTCATAGAAATTACCATATACTGGAGTAGTATATAACAATACTAATAGTTCTCCTAGATCATTAGTAAGTATGATGAAGCCATTGCAATATATGTACATTGTGTTATGGTATAGACTCGAATTAGCTATGGCTAGAGACAAAGGTAAAGTACCTGTTATTGACGTTACTTAGATACCTAAGTCTATGGGTATTGATGTCAATAAGTGGATGCATTACTTAGGTGCTTTAGGTGTAGCATTTATCAATCCTTACGAAGAAGGCTGGGATATACCTGGTAGAGAAGGTGGTAAACCATCTCAATTCAATCAGTTTACTTCTCTTGATTTGACTATGGCTAGTACTATAGACTAGTATATCAATCTTATGAATAAGATCGAAGACATGGTGTCAGAGATATCAGGAGTAAGTAAGCAACGTGAAGGTTCTATTGCGTCTAATGAGCTAGTAGGCAATGTTGAACGTTCTGTAGTACAATCTGCTCATATTACTGAGCCTTGGTTTTGGGTTCACAATTAGGTAAAACGTGAGGCACTTACTATGCTATTAGATACATCAAAAGTAGCATGGAAGGGTAATAAGCGTTGTTTACATTATATACTTGATGATGCCACTAGAGCCTTTATATCATTATCTGATGATTTCTTCTATGAAGATATGGATATATTTGTTGATGATACTACTAAGAATCAACAGCAAGTTGAAGCTCTTAAGCAACTTATGCAACCTGCTATGTAGAATGGAGCTAGTCTACTTGATATTGCTGAGATCATTACTATGGATAATATAAGTATGATCAAAGGCCGTCTTGAAGAGATCGAACAAAAACGTATGGAACAGCAGCAGTAGATGGAACAAGCTCAGGCTGAACGTGAACAACAGATGGCTCAAATGCAGAATGAGATTAAAGAAGAAGAGTTGATGCTTAAAGAAGCTGAAATGGATCTTAAGAAGTATGAAATTGATTCTAATAATGCTACTAAGATTACTGTTGCTCAATTGAATGCTTATAGAGGTGTTGAAGATATGGATCAAGATAATAATGGCATACCTGATCCTATAGAAATAGGCAAACAAGCTATTGAACAATAGAAAGTAAATTCTGACATTGCTTCTAAACAATTTGAATTTAATAACAAGAGACGTGAAATGGAAATGAAACGTGAAATTGAAAATAAGAAGATTCAACTTGAAAAGGATAAAATGAAGCAAGAGATGGAGTTACAGAAGTAGAAAGATAAAGCTGCAATGGAACGTGAAAGATTAAAGGCAAAGACAGCTAAAGCAAATAAAGTAGTAGGAGAGAAGTAATATGAATAAATTAAAAAAGTTAGGTTTATACTTGTGGCAATTGCCTCAAAACATAATAGGTAAAGTATTATTTGGTTTGTATCCTGGTTATACTACAGAGATAGACGATAATGCTAAAGTAAGGATATCTAATAGGATGTCTGGAGGTATTACTCTTGGTAAATACATAATTGTTCGTAATGCAAGATCTATCAAGCATGAATACGGGCATACTATACAAAGTAAGTATCTTGGTCCATTGTATCTGTTAGTAATAGGTTTGCCTTCTATACTTCATGCATCTGTACATAGAAGCTGGTGTAAGAATAAAGACTACTATCATTTCTATACAGAAAAATGGGCTAATAAATTGAGTGATAAATATTATAAAATTAAGGAGGACTAAATTATGGCATGCGGAGGAAAGAAATCTGGAAGCAAAAAAGGTAAAGGCGGAAAGAAAAGTAAATAATTATGGATAGAAACGCATTTAAATAGAGAATGCAAGCCCTAAAGTCTTACCGGGAGAGTAATCCCGGTAAAGGCTATTGGGACTGGAAAGTGTAGTCTTTCGAGGATGGTGGTGAAGTAAGTAGAGAATAGCAAGCCATATAGAATGCATTAAACGCTAAGGGTACACCTAACCAGTTTATGGATACTTGGAATTAGGCAAGACTAGCTACTGGCAACTTTAATGATTAGTTAGGTGATGGTAAGTTAGAACTACAAAAGGCTAATAGAGATGCAACTGCTATCTATAAAAGTCCTATAACTTACGGCTTTAATTCGTACCTAAGAGGCACTCCTGTAATGAAATCCGCTACTATGACAGAGTAGGAAGCTATACAAAGACATATACAGGATGCTAAGAGATTTGGTATTGGAACTAAGATTAGAATGTAGAATCCGGATTAGAAAGGATTAGTAGGTACTTAGACAATTGCTGGAGAGTATAGCCCTAAAGGTAAGGCAATATATGCTTCAACTGAAAATGTATTAACACATGAATAGGCGCATGCATCCAATGCGTATCCTCAAGAGAATAGAATACAAGAGATATTAGGAGGATAGAATAAAGCTACTACTGATTACTTAGATAGGCCTACTGAAGTATACTCTAGATTGATGAACTTTAGGCAAACTAACCAAATAGATCCGAATAAAGTATGGGATAAAGATTCTCTGAAAGAATTAAGAAAGACAGCTATTGACGATGATCTACTAAATAGATATAAAGATGAACAAATAATAGACATATTCAATACTGTTGCTGACATAGGCACTGAACGTAATTACGATCAACCTTAGTATTTAGCAGAAGGTGGTGAAGTAGGAGATCCAGATGATGAATTTATTCAAGCAGTTAATACTAAATTAGGTAGAACTCCAGATGGTAGGCCTAAAGAACAAGGACTTAAACCTGTAATAGACTTAGAAGATGTCGCTAATGCGACTCCTATAGGAGATGTATTATCTGCTAAAGATGCATATAATGCAGCAAGGAATAACGATTGGTTAGGAGTTGGTTTGGCTACTGCAACTATGATTCCTTTTGTACCTAGAGCAATTAGTACTGTAAGGAGGAGTACTCCTACTGTAAAGAATTACCGTAATAGTTTATCAAATGCTTTGAATAAAGCTGTTAAATTAGGAGAAAAAGAACGTAGAATGTCAGCTAGGTTGAATAATGAAACTTATGAAACCGTTTAGAGATTAATGGACGATCCTAGTTATATGCGTAGAGCTTAGTAGGTAAAAGAAAAATACGGTGATGACTATACTCAGATATATGCAGATTTAATAGATGCTTATAATAGTCCAGAGTTATTACCTAAAGCTAAAAGAACTGCATTTGAGGATAACGCCAGAGCTAGAATGGCTACTACTACTGAGTCAACTAAAAGGCATATGGATGGAGGTGAATTTCCTAAAATGGGAGAATACGAATATCAGTACGACATTAATGGTGTGCCATATGGTACTACTATACACGAAATGAATCATAATGCCGATTATTTGAAAAACAAAGCAATAGATGCAGATGCTAACAGTAATTTATATTATTGGATGAGATCTGCGTTAAAACCATTTAGTCGTATAGATCCAAATACAGATAAACTTACTAAGTACTATAGTAAACCTACTGAGTAGAAAGCATATATGAATCAATTAAGAGAATTTATGTATGCAAATAAAATGATTGATACAAGAGATTAGATAGTTACTCCAGACCTAATAAAACAAGCAATAAGTAAGTTACCAAAAGGTATGTAGTCTATAAAGAAGGCTAGCGAATAGTTTAAATCTATGAGATCTTATACAAAATGGTTTAATACTATACCATTACTTGGAGTAGGAGCCGTAGGAGCAAATAAATATTTTACAAGCAATGAAAACAGAGACTGATCGTAAGTTATATACTTATGTGACAGGGGTTAATACTTTAGATAAATACAAAGAGGAGCATTCATATCATTACTTACCAGATGTTATAATGCCTCCGTCACAGGATTCTTATAACATAGAAGACATCTTATCAGAAGATTAGATAAATGCAATCAAGCTATTTGAAGATAAAAAATATTTTACATAGGAAGAAGCTCACGAAGTAATAGAATTCTTAATAAGAAGATGCTATGAATTAGGAGCTACTAAGAATTATTAATATGTTACAATATCCACAGTATCCAATACCTAACTATAAGAATGGAGGGATACATATAAAGAAAAAGAATAGAGGTAAGTTTAATGCCTTAAAGAAAAGAACTGGTAAGACAACTGAAGAGCTTACACACAGTAAGAACCCATTAACTCGTAAGAGGGCTATCTTTGCTTAGAACTTTAGTAGGATAGCCAAAAAGAGAAAGAAGAAATAAATCTAATTATATATAATTATGGAAAATAAGAACACATTAAATGGATTTGAGGCAATTCTAGATGGTCTCGTTCCTAATGTAGGTACTAATAAGAATAACGATATTGACAACGATCTTAATGATATAGTTTCAGAAGAGTTGACAGATGAGGAATTGAAGGCTTTGAGAAATCCTAAGAAAGATAAAAAGGTTGAAAAGGAAGAAATTGAAGAAGAAGATGAAACAGAAGATGTGGATGATGTAGAAGAGTAGGAAGAGCCTACTGAAACTAAACCTAAGAAAAGTAAGAAAAAGCCTGAATCTAAAGTTGATGAAGACGATAACACAGAAGAAGTCGAAGATAATGACACTTCAGATGATAACAAGTCAGAAGAAGTAATAGTTAACTTCTTTGATTCATTGTCAGAGCAACTTGGTTGGGACGATGTTGATGATGAAGAGAAACCTAAGACTGCTGAAGAGCTTATTGAATACTTTAGAGATGTAATTGAAGAGAACTCTGTTCCAAACTACGCTAGTGAAGAAGTAGAGAAACTTGATGAATTTGTACGTAATGGAGGCAATCTTAAAGACTATTTTAGTATTGATGCTGATCTTGATCTTGACAATATCGAGGTGGAAGATAACGAAATAAATCAAAAGCTCATAGTTAAGGAGTTTTTGAAAGAAAAAGGGTTCTCTACTAAACAAATTGAAAAGAAGATTACCAAGTATGAAGATGCTGGTATTCTTGAAGATGAGGCTACAGATGCTTTAGAGGCTCTTAGAGACATTAAAGCTGAGAGGAAGGAAAAGCTATTAGAGCAGCAACAAAAGTAGGCTAGAGAGGCTGAAAAGCAGCAACAGGAGTTCTTTTAGAACGTTGTCTCTGAAATAAAAGGCATGAATAGCATTTATGGTATTGATATTCCTGAAAAAGACAAGCGCGCCTTGCTAGAATATATATTTAAACCAGATGCTAATGGCGTTACTAAATATTAGAAAGACTACGCTAAAAGCCTTAAGAATCTTATTACTTCTGCTTACTTTACAATGAAAGGTGATAGTTTGATTACTATTGCTAAACAGAAGGGTAGAAAAGACGCATTAGATAACTTTAAAAATAGCCTGAGAGGTAATGGAGTATCTAAGAAGTCTAAGAAACAAATAATAAACAATGATAGTACCTCAACTATTTGGGATACTTTTGCACGACAACTACGTGCCGCATAATAAAAAATTTAACAATAAATTAATTTACTAGTATTTTTATGGATAACAGTATTCTTAACAATCTGCAACTATACAAAGGTAAGTGGTTTTCAGACCTGATTGATACTGCGAAGATTTCAGTAGCTTCACAGTAGAATCCTTATCAGGTATCTACCATCCTGTCTTATGTATTTGGTACTAAAGATAGTGGCTATAGCACTTCTTTGGATATGTTGACAGGTGGTCTTGGCAACGTTATGACGATTGATCAGCCTTCTTTTGAATGGTCTGTAATGATCGACGCTGACCGTGCCGTAACAATTAGAGACGCTAAATGGAATGGCGCAGCTATTACTTCTACTTCTACTGCAGGTTTGGGTAACACACCTATTATGTTGTGGTTGGAAGATAACTGGTTTGGTCCTGGTGCTATTCTGGAGTTTGATAACAAAGAGTTCCAAGTACGTGTAGCCGGTGCACCGTATCAAGATGGTAATCTGTGGGTTTATACTTGCTTTGTAGCTGACGGTCAGCCTTCTTCTTATATTCCTGCTGAATATCTGGAAGCAGGTAAGCAGGTATCTCGTCTTGCTTCTGCATACGAAGAGTACAGTGAAGAGGGTGATATCTTGAACTACAACACTCACTTCAAGATGCGTAACTACTTAACTACCATTCGTATCAACTATGATATCACTGGTTCTGCTTATTCTACAGTAATGGCTATTGCACTGAAAGATCCTGCAACTGGTAAGACTTCTTACTTGTGGGCTGATTATCAGGAATGGAAAGCTTTACGTGAATGGTATAAGAGATGTGAACGTATGTTGGTTTACATGAAAACCAATGTTAACAAAGACGGTTCTTGTAATCTGAAGGGTACTAATGGTCGTCCTGTATTTATCGGTGCTGGTTTGCTCGAACAGATTGCTCCGTCTAACAGACGCTATTATACTAAGTTGACTGGTGAAATGTTGGAAGACTTCTTGTTTGACCTGTCTTACAACTGTCTGGGTACTAACGAACGTAAGTTTGTTGCTTTGACTGGTGAAATGGGTATGCGTGAATTCGACCGTATCTTGAAAGAAAAGGTAGCTACTATGAACTTGACTGATACAGTGTTTGTAACTGGTTCTGGTGATAACCTTACTTTTGGTGGTCAGTTCAAGACTTACAAGATGACTAATGGTATCGAGTTGACATTGAAATATTTCCCGTTGTATGACGATACAGTTTATAATCGTGAATTGCATCCGATTACATTGAAACCAAAAGAATCTTATCGTATGACCTTCTTGGATCTTGGTCGTCGTGATGGTGAAGCCAATATCGTTAAGGTAGTTCGTAAGGATCGTGAGTTCGTTACTTGGTATACTGGTGGTGCTGTTGCTCCGTCTGGTTATGCTAAGAGCAAAGATACTCTGAGATCTAACGGTAAGGATGGTTACACTGTATTCTTCCTTGGAGAAATGGGAATAATGTTGAGAGATCCACGTGCTTGTGGAGAGCTCATTTTAGAGTAAGTCGAACATTAATTTAAGTTAAAATTAACTTATTCTCGAGTAACTTTTTTATGTTTTATACGTTATATATAATATAACTAATAATTGTATTATATGAAAAATAATGACGTATACAAAATCACTAATAAAGTTACAGGAAAAGTTTATATAGGAATAACAAATCAGGGCGCCGGTGCAAGATATCGCCATCATTGGTATGAAGCTCGTACCGGCGAACCTGCTCCTATTCACCGCTCAATGGCTAAATACGGAGAGGAAAACTTCATATTAGAAATAATTGATTTTGCCGAAACGTATGAGGAATTGAAAGAGAAAGAAAAGTACTGGATTAAACAGTATGATTCTATGAATAGAGAGAAAGGTTATAACTTAACGGAAGGCGGAGACGGTACATTTGGTAGACTGCATTCTGAAGAAACTAAAGAAAAGATTCGCCAAAAAGCTATTGGTAGGAAAGCATCTGAAGAGACTAAGAAGAAAATGTCTGAGATGCGAAAAGGTAAAACCACAGAAAAGTTGCACAATCATATAATGAATTTAGTTGAGAAGTGCCAACAACCTATAGCTGTGCTTGACACTGATAAAAATATTATTAATGTATTTAGATCTAAAGCGGATTGCGCTAGATTTTATAATACTACAATAACTTTAGTTAGAACTTACAGTGAACCAGAGATTCCGAAACTTTGGAAAAAACAAAATGTTTACATTAGAAAGATAACGTTAGAAGAATATAACAACCATTCTCTAGACGTTGCTGCTTAATAACAGGATAAATCTAATACATTGTATTATGGAAGTAATCGTTAGAATAGTTAAAGTAAATCCTTGGACTGGACTTACAAAATGGCCTACCACATTTGATTACGTAGGACCCTACTGGACTAGATCTGGTAATATCTATACTGGCTTGAGCGAATAGGATGCTCGTAGATTGGAAAAAGCCTTAAACAAAGAAGAAGGGGAATTGTCACCAAGTAGTGACTTTTGGACTACCTTCGCAGTACAACTCGGTAAAAGAGATTTGATTCTCAATACTGAAAGGCCACTGGATGAATTACAATACTTATTCTTAAAAGGTCATAAGAGAGTAGCTGACGGATTAGCTAATATGAATCCTTCTAAGGACTATGTGTTGATTAATAAAGATGCAGAAGCTGAACAGACTAATAGAGTCAATAAAGTTAAACGTGAAGCATATAGAGAACTTGATAAGATGTCTATCGAAGATATGCGCAAGTGCTTACGTCTATATGGTATGAAGTCTGATACTATGTCTAATGAGTTAGTAGAGGCTAAACTTACAGAACAAGTAGAATCAGCTCCTGAGAAATTTATGCTTAAATGGGTTAATAATCCTAATAAGGAAATTAACTTTGTTATTGAAGAAGCTATTGCTAAAAATATCATTCGTAAGAATAGAACACAATATTTCTTTGGTACAGATCTGATTGGTAATGGCATTGATGATGTGATTGTTTATTTACAAGACAAGAAGAATCAAGACATCAAATTAGCCATAATGAACGAAATTAAATCTAAATAATGAAAATATCTGATTTACATAAGGCATTCAAAGTTCTAATGGATAAGAATTCAGAGGCAGTCGCTTTCGGCGGCTGTCCTGCATTTCTTCCAGAAGAAATTGATCTGTTTCTTAATTAGGCATATATAGAAGTAATATGTAATAAATACACTGGAAATAATACAATGCAAGTTGGATTTGAAGGTGCTGTAAAACGTATTGCTGATCTATAGAAACTGATTAAGACAGATTCTGCTTAGAATTTAGTATATCCATATGCTAGTTCTAATGTGCTTACTTTATCTAATTTCTTTAAAGACGGAGAAGAGCTTAAGAGAATGTTCTATGTAGATTGTGTACTCCATTATGATAATGAAGTATCAACTTGTATACTAATAGATCACGACAAAGCTGGCAAGTTCTTATAGACGTATAATAATCTACCTTGGATAGATACTCCTGTAGCTGTATTAGAAGATAATACTTTAAAGATATATATAGATCCTATTAGAATGGAGGCAGAAGAATATACTGCTGATATTACTTATGTTAAGTACCCTGAATTGATACAACATACAGATTATAATAGGAATATTACAGAAGTGCCAGATTATATTCTTAATGAAGTAGTTAATAGAGCAGTAGTAATAGCTTTAGAGAATATTGAATCTAATCGAGCTTAGACTAAATTACAGATAAACAGTTTAGAAGAATAATAAAATATAAGAATAAGATATGAATAGCAGAGCAATGCAAATTGAGTTTGAAAGACGGATTACACTTATGAATCCGAATTTTGAATTGGCAGAAAAACTAACATCTGATACAATTTTCTCTTTTCTGAATGCATATACAGAACGTTATGTACGTCTGAATTATTTGCAAGAAGATGCAGTACAGGATGGTACTAGAGCTCAAAAGAAGAATGCAGATGCTTTAAAAGGTCTTATTACTAGAGGTCTGTATGCAGTTGAAGCTAAGGATGAAAATAATACAGATAAGACTAGCGATAGAGTATCTTTACCTTCTGATTACTTCTTATATATACGTTCTAATAGTTTAATATCTAAGAACTATAAGATAGAGGAAGAGATCTAGAACGAACAAGATTATGTAGTAACTTCTAATAAAACTATTAGAGAGGATGACGTTGAAAAAGTAATATCTACATACTATAACAAAGCTATTGTATTAAATCCATACGTAGTATTGAATGCAGGTAATAATGCAGATGAGGAAAAGAAACTTTATCTAAATGTCATTCATGATGAGTATACTACTATAAAGAAAGTAGATTTAGTATATTATCATAAGCCTAAGAAATTTGACGTAATTGGAGTAGATGGAGTAAACGTATTAGATCACTGCGAACTTCCTGAAAACGTGCATATGGAGATCGTAGAAGGAGCAGTAGAGATGTTTATCACTGAAGCTAAGTATAGGTTAAATATGAAACCTGAAGATAATAAATAATTATGAAGAATATTGAATTACTTGAGTCTTTTGAATTAGAGCTTAATAAGTTAGATGATAACTTTACTAAGCCTACTACAAATACAACTGAGTATTTCTTGAATGCAGGTTTAGATAAATTCTGGAAGACAAGATATTCTTAGAATAACCCTAAGGTTAAAGGATTTGAATAGATTCAGAAAAGAATTGATGATCTACGTACTTTGGTTGCTGAAGTTACTTTAGTTCCAGATACTACTTCTAAGGATTTATATACAGTAACTATACCAGAAGATTATGTAATACTTTTAGGTGACACTGCCGGAATATCTCCAGCTGATGGATATACAGATCCCTGCTGGGAATTAGACAGTGATGGAAACTATGTAATTCATTACTCAGATGTATTAGAAGGTAGTATAGAAACTATTGATAGAATCAAGGAAAATTCTTTATCAGAGTATCATTTAAGATATACTAAAGCAAAACCAATTCGTCTATTATCGGGAAACGAAATTAAACTATATACTGATGGAAAATATAAAGTAAGTAAGTATATATTACACTACTTAAGAAAACCACATTATATAGATATACACACTGAACCCTTTAAAGAATATACGGATATGCCTGAACATACACATCTAGAGATTGTTAAGTTAGCAGCTCAGTTGTATATTGAAAATCAAGCAAATCCTCGTTATAACTCCTATACTTAGGAAGTAGTTCCTAATATGGAGTAAACCAAATAGCGCTTAGAACGTGGAAACCTGCAATAAGGGAGTAGAACTAAGCGTCTTAGACTAAGCGCTTAATATGTCTAATTTAAAATAAAAAACTAATATGTTACAAAGTGTACATTCCGTATTGATCGGAAAAACTTGTCCTGCATCTTATACTACAGCTGATGCTCTTGCTGCAGGTGACGTAGCTTTATTTAACGAAAATAAAGCTTTGATTAAAACTGCTGCTGAAGCTGCTACTGCTAGTTCTCTTTACGTAGGTGTAGCTGGTTCTAAAATCAATGTTACTATGCCTGATGGTTCTGTAGCTCAGAAGGCAAATATTGACTTCTCTAATGAGATCAAGAAAAACTCTAAACCGTCTGCAGTAATTGGTGAATATGTAGCTCCTGTAGAAGAGAAGATCGTTATTACTTTGACTGATGCTACTATCGTTGCAGGTAATCGTTACGTATTACGTATTGTTTACAAAGATATGTACGAAGCTGCTTGGCAGTTTACTCATACTTATGAAGTATATGCTGAATCTGCAACTGCTGCTGACTTAGCTGCTGCTATCGTAAAGAAAATCAATGCTCATAAAAATCGTCGTGTACAGGCTACTGTATCTTCTGCAGTTATTACATTGACTGCTATGCCGAAAGATGACAACGAAGGTGTTGATTCTTTGAACGAATATAGCGTTGTAACTATGGAAGCTTCATTGTATGAAACTATTCCGGGTGCTCTGCTTGCTAATCAGCCTAAAGCTGTTGCTGGTGCTACTATCGCTAAGACTGTAGGTAATCCTGGTAAGGGCTACTGGAAACAAGTACGTGATGCAGAAGTACGTAATATGGGTTACAAAGGCCACGTATTTACTGGTGCTTATCCTAGCGTAGAACAAACTCGTAAGGTAGTTGAAGGTGCTGAATACGACTACGCTATCATTGAAAATGATAACCTGTATTTGAGCAATGACAACCAGTATATTAAGACTACTCCGTTGACTACGGAAGTTTATTGTCCTAGCTTGGTTGGCTCTATCGTAGACAAGGGTATCCAATCATTTATTTCTGGTGCAGAAGTAAAATAATAAATATTATTTCAGTGTGCTGATAAAGGGCTATGGGGCTAAATAGCCCTGTAGCCTTTTTTATTTAAAATAATATCATGAAAATAATCGGAATAAATATAGAGAATGGTATTCTATCAATAAACCTAGATACTAAATTACCTGAGACAGTATAGGAGGATTTGTATCTGTATATAGACACACTGGATAACTATTCTAATCGCAATTCAGCTATACCTAGCGATCATTCTTACTCTGTTTTACTAATGAATGAAGAAGGTGATCAGGTAGAATTAACAGAAGGAAGAAGTATTATCTATTTAGATATAGATAGCTTTGATCCAAAAATGGTGCTTAGCACATTTACTGTTACTATAGAAGATAGTGTAGCTTTTTATTATGATACAGAAGAACTGTATTATAAGCAAATAGACCTATTGTGTAATCATTGTAGTACTTGTTTGGATGATCAATAGAAAGATCGTATTATGTTATTTATGCTTAAATATAATTTATTACAGTATGCAGTAGAACATGATATAATTGATGATCAAGTTTAGTACTATAAAGATATAGCTAGAATGTTGAATATAAATACTAACCATTCTGTATTTAATGACGGTCATTATGACTGTAGTAAATGCTGTAAGAGTGGAAATAAAACTTTTTGTACTAGTTGTTGTAATTGTAAAAATGGAGTTTGTTCACTATGCTAACTAAAGAGATATACAAGATAGAAGCTAGCAAGAATCTACTTACTAAGTATAACATAGAGTACGATAAGTGTGACATTAAGAGTATAATATGTGCTACCTATATAGCTAATTTGATAGATGGGGATTACCCATTAACTCAAGTGCAAGTAGACAAACTAAAGTAGATTATCAATTGTCTAGTACAACCTAGTAGATATTGGGATGGTAACGATCAAGAAATAATACATCCCCTATTGCTAGAAAGAGAATTAATTACTAATTTTGGCATTGCCACTATTAATGACGAACTTATAATTTGTGAATAATGACTACAGAAGAATTAGAAAGATAGGTAAGGAAGAATACTATAGCTATTAAGACTGTGTCAGATAGCCTTGTAAACTATGTGCAAAATTAGTAGTTAACTAGTACTAATAAGGTTACAGCAGCTAATACTTCAGATATAGACAAACTAAAGAATGATCTCAATTCTATACAAACATAGATTAACTTGTAGAATAGAATTGAGTTAATGAAAGATACTAATATAGTAGATCCCACTAAGCTGGACTTATTGCAGTATGATGGAGATAGATGGTCTAATATAGCTGCTAGCAAAGTAGTAACAGGCTTACTTGGTAGATTAACAGACTTGCAAGACGTAGAGATAAAGAACTTACGTAATGATAATGCTCTTGCATGGGATAGCGAACTATAGAAATGGACAAACAAGAATCTGAATACTGAACTGTATGATGACATATATATAAGTAAAATTAAACCTGATTCTACTCCTTATGAAGTATGGTTTAAAGACTCTGCTATTTTTGGTCAAGAAGGGTTTGCTTCAGGTCTTACTGGTTTTGGCGGTAAGATTGATAAGTTTGGTCATGCTGAGTTTGATAGCCTTACTTTACGTAGATTCCTAGAGGTGCCAGAGTTACGTTACAATCGTGTAGAGATTCAATTAGGAGATAAATGGAATGCCCCTGGTGCAGGTGTAATTGAAAGTGTTGAAGAATTAGATCAATATACTGGTCTTATTACTTTAAAGCTGGAAGAAGGTGAATATGGAGCAGTATCTGTAGGAGACCTTTGTATGGGTATATTCCATTCTGAAAGAACTCAAGAAAATGCTGAATAGGATGAAGACGATGGTAAGGGTAATAGGAAGTTTGCCGGTTTCTATACTGTATACTTTGAAGTTACAAATATACTTGATAGTCAGAATAAGAAGTTTGGTTATAGACTTAGACCTGTAGACGAATACTGGAATATGACGTTCCATCCTTGTGCTCAGATGAACTTCGTAGCATACGGTAATAAAACTAATGTAGATCGTCAGACATCTTGTTATTCAACTCGTACTTATACACGTTACTTAGTAAAACAAAATACATGGGATCACAAGGCTAAGAATATAGCTATGTAGTTTGGTGATCTTAGTAATTTGAATATATTTGGTTATGAAATGACTGGTTATTCAGCGTATCTTAACTCAGTATATTTCACTGGTACTATTACTCAAGTAAAGCCAAATGGAGATGAAGTAAGAGTAGCAAATGATTGTGGTGCATGGGAACCAGATACTCATTATGATTATTATGATAGAGTAAGTGTAGAGGGTTACTTGTGGTTATGCATCAATCCTAATGGAGCAGATGACAAACCTAGTAGTTCAAGTCCTAACTGGTTAGAACAGGTATCTAAAGGAGAGCAAGGGGATTAGGGTATTCCTGGTTCTAATGGATCTGATGGAGCTGATGGTTTAATTATTCGTAGATCAGAATGGAAACCTAACAGAGAATATCGTAATGATCAAGACGTTCCTCAATCAGTATCTAAGATACGTTATTTAGACATTGTACTTGTAAGAGACTTTGGTGCAGCTACTGGTTATAAAGTATACAAATGTATATATACTGTCGCTCCACATATATCTAGTGATAGTAATGCTCCTGGTACTTCTGGTGGAGCTGCTTATTGGGAAGAATTTACTACTAATGTAGAAAGTATCTATACAGATTTAATTATCGCTAAAGATGCTAAATTAGACTTTGTAAGTGGTAATGCAGTCAGAGTAGGATATGAATCTGGTACTAATAACTTTACAGTAGTAGCTGGTATTACTGGAGCAGGAGGTAACAATGGATCTGCAATTAGAATATGGGCTGGTGCTACTGAGGAGAAAAGAGGTAGAGCCCCGTTTAGAGTCACTCAGGACGGTATATTACATGCTGAAGATGCAGATATATCAGGAAAGATTGTTGCAAAAACTGGAGAGTTAGGAGAACTAAAAATTACTGGGATGATTGATGGACGTTTAGATGGAACAAACGGAATACTAATAGTCTCAGATTTCATTAAATTCTACGACAATTCTGGTGGAAAAGCAGATAGAACTATTCTATTTGGTGTATTAAATAACTCTGGTTATGAATATATGGGTGCTTTTGAATCCGTTGTTAGAAATAGTTATAATATATGGGGTAATAATGACGCTTTGTATTTTAACATACAAGGTAGTAATGCGGCCAATAGAGCTATATACGGTATGGGTGATATAGTAATGGACGGTGATGTTATCGGTTATAATTTTACGCCTTTTACAGGACCTTGGGAATCTAATACAGTACGATATATACCATATAGTAGACGAGTAATTCTTGCTAAGAATTATGGCAGTAGTAATTCTCATATTGGGTTACCTAGTATATCTTCTGTTTAGAATGAATTAGGATTACAAAGGGGTGACGCTTTTTGTGTTCCTATGTCTATAACCGTAGGAGAACCAAATACATAGCCATTAAGAATATACGGAAGAAGAGATGGAAATACGGCTTATCCTTTAATGAAGGCTATAAATGGAGAAGGCCCAATTGAATATATGGACCTACGTAGTAATTCTACTGTAGAGTTTTTGTTAATTTATTACCCTCTAAGTATTAGCATAGATACTTCTATTGCAGCTAAATATATGGCATACATAAATAGAGCTTGGTAATTTTTAAAATATATATAATTTGTTATGAAAATAAATTTTGCACAACTGGAAGTATATACAGATATTAAGAAAACTAACAAAGTCTGTATTGATGTTAGAGAACAAATAGGTGAAATGATATATAAAGTAGGTAGTGGTATTAAAGACCACGCTTTGGCATTCAAGATCTACAATTCAGATAATGAAGTAGAACTTACATCTGAAGAAGTAGAAGTACTGAATAAGTATGTAAGTCAATACTGCAAACCTGCCTTTATCCAAGCTTTTCTCGAAGCAACTAAGGAAGTAGAAGAACTTAAAGACGACGAATCGAAATGATAGTAAAAGGAGTTAAAATAAGTGAACTCGAACTAAGAAACGAATTAACTGGAAAGGAGAATATCCCTTTCCAGGATTCGTTTTCTAATGGTAAACTAAATCTGGAAGGTGTAATAGATTACTTCCAGAAGGTTACCAATTAGAATATTAGTTTATAGAGTTTAGTAAATATTAAATAGTGTATACAGAGTGCCTCAGAATTAGAGTTCTATGCTTCTAATGTAGGTGATGTATACTTTAATACAGGAGACAAGAAGTTGTATATGTACCAAGAGGATGGAACGTATACAATTAGTGATCCGTCTAAAACCCAGTTGTATGTATTTCTTACCCCTCTAGATAGTGAAAAGTCTGATGCTATATATAGATGGGATGAAAACAGCAAACAATTTATTGTGCCTTCGTATGTTGACGATGTAATAGAAGTATACGCTACGTATGATGTATCTCCTATTGGTCAATTAAACAATATTAGACTGTATAAAGATGATAAACATACTTAGGCTGTAATAGGAGAAGTAGGTAAGATATATATAAATATTGAAGAAGGTCAGCCTGCGTATTCGTTTAGATGGTCTGGTTCAATATGGGTTTCTGTAAATGACGGTGGCCCATTAATCATAGGTGAGATTACTGGTACTGCTTACGATGGCGGTAAGGGTAAACACAATAAAGATATTATAGACAGCTTACCTGATACGGTACTGTCCAATGTAAGTAGTACAGTTGAGAAGACAGGTACTACTAATAAGATAAATGTAAACAATAAGAAAAGAGGTAGTGATGAACTGTATGTAAATAATACAGATAGTTCTGTAACACTTGTTTCTTCTACTGATACTGAAGCAGGTCTTATGGCTGCTGCAGATAAGAAGTTGTTTGATTCAATGCCAAAGATGTGGCTAACTGAAAATACAACTATTACTACCGCAGCAGATAAAGTAACAGTAGTACAACCTATCTCTAGAGTAATAGATGGAGTTTATGTGGATTCTGGTAATCTATATAGAGACATCCCAGCCGCTACTACTACTACCGCAGGTATAATGACTGCTGCAGATAAAGTAAGACTAGATACTGGAGTTGCTGAAGATATATAGGCTGAAAGAGAAGCTAGAGAAGCTGCAGATAGACAATTACAAAGTAATATCGATGCAGAAGCATCTACTCGTTCACAGGCTGATACTGCATTAGGTAATCGCATTACAACAGAATCTAGTGACAGAGAGGCGGCAGATACTGCATTAGGTGGCAGAATAGATAAGGAGATTGCAGATAGAGGTGATGCTATAGATACAGTTACTGGTAAGATTAATACTGAGATAGCTGATAGAAAAGCAGCTATAACTGCAGAGGAAACCGCTCGTACTCAAGCTGATGAAGCATTACGTACTGACTTAAATGCAGAAGTTACTCGTGCTAAGAATGCAGAGAATAACATAACTGCTAATTATCAGTCAGCTGACTCTACTATTAATACTCGTATTTCTACAGAGATAGCAGATAGGAAGCAAGCAGATACTGAATTACAATCGGCTATATCTGCAGAGACTACTAGAGCTACTGGTAAAGAGGCAGAGTTATCTACCGCTATTTCTACTGAGACTACTGAAAGACAGAGAGGTGATCAGGACAACAACACTAAAATCACTGAGGTAAGTAACTAGTTAAATGGATTTATAGCTACTAAAGGTCAACCTAATGGATTTGCATCATTAGATAGTAAGGGTCTTATTCCTTCATCACAGTTGCCTGCGTACGTAGATGATGTAATAGAAGTAGCTGCATTTGATGAGTTACCTGAAGTGGGAGAAGCTGGTAAGATATATGTTACATTAGATACTAATCTTACTTATAGATGGTCAGGTACTAGATACATAGAGATATCTCAATCATTAGCATTAGGTGAAACATCTAGTACAGCTTATGCTGGTGATAAAGGTAAATATCTCAAAGATGTATCTGACAGTTTACCTTCAGATATAATAACTAGTATTAATTACCTTCCTTCTACTAATTATGTTAACATAATGGGTAACAAGAAGACTAAGGGTGAAGACGGTATATATATTGATGCAGATTAGGCAATAGTAACTATTGGGGCTGCTTCCTCTACGTTTGCTGGAGTTATGACAATAGCTGATAAGGTTAAACTAGACGGTTTAAAGACTCAAGAAGGCATTACCTCTGATATCGATAGTGTTCAGAGTAACCTTACTACTCATATCACTAATAAGTAGAATCCACATTCTGTAACTAAGGCTCAAGTAGGATTAGGTAATGTAGATAATACTAGCGATGCTGATAAACCTGTTTCTACTGCAGTACAGGCTGAATTAGATAAGAAGACTAACTCTGCTATTACGGATATTGACTTTGCTGATAGTACTGCTGATGACGCTATAATGACTGTTGGTTTAGCTAATGGTATTATTACTAGTGAGAAGAATGTAACATTGCCGAAAGCTAGCTCAACGTCAGCTGGTATCATTACTAGTCAAGAAAGTATTAAACTTAATAAGATACTTACTAATGGTGATGGTACTAAATTCTTAGCAGATAATGGAACTTATATAACAGTAGAAACCGAAGTAAATACCGAAGCTGTAAAGACTACTAATGAGATACCTGTAGCTGGTGGCCCTTTAGCTAGTTTACTTAACAGTGCTGGTATTACTAGTATTAGTTCTGATACTAATCTGTAGGATTTATTTATGACATTGTTTACTAAGGAATTGTGGCCTGGTAGTCTTACATTTACAGAAGGTACATCTAAAGCTACTATTTCAGTTCCTTCATTCACATTGAGTTCTACTGGATTAGTAGAAGTAGGTACCCCTATTACTATTAGTGATACTACATTATCTGCAGCTGTAGCATCTAGTACTCCTAGAAAGTATTCTGGATTTACTTATGGTTATAGTGCTGCCAATGATAACAGTAAAGACTCAGATAATAATACTATTACTATAAATGGTTCTAATGTAAATCTGTTAGAAGAAAATTATACTATGACTAGATTAGTAAATGGAGAATCAGAAAGTGCTACTCCTAATACAGATCATTCTGCTGTTACTTTAGAAAGTAAAGTATTTAATGCAATTGAAGGAAGTAATACAGTGAAGGTAGATATTACAGGCCCAAAAGCAACTGCTACATTTGCATCTATGCCTGTATATTATGCTTGTTCTAATCTTGGTAAGACTAGTGATGAACATAAGACTGTAGCTAAAGAGAATGCTACACTTAACAGTATTGTTCCTGGTAATACTAAGACTTTAACTGTTACAGGCGTATATCCTTACTTTACTAATAAGGATAATATTACTACATTTGCTAAATTGCCATTATCTACTAGTAAGTTATTGGATATTACTTATGTAGCTGAAACAGCAGATAATAAACATGCTTTCAAATTACCTTCTAAATTCACAGTAAGTTCTATAACTCTGTTAAATACATTAAATGATAAGTACGAAGATTATAGTATAGATCGTTTCACAGTGACTACAGAGAATATAGAAGTACAAGGAAGTCAAGTAGAATATAAAACATATACACGTAATGATGGTATTAATGGATCTTCATCATTTAAAATTACATTTGCATAATTATGAGAAATAAAGGAACATTTAATTTTAGTGGTAACTTAGAAGTAAAGAAAGATGCACCACTTGAAGCAGGCAGTATAGTTCCTACCTATGCGGATCTAACCAAAGCTGAGACTTGGACTGATGAAGAAGGTAGTGTATGGGTATATAAAGGAAAGAATGTTACATGTGAGGATAGACCAGGTAAGCTGTATCAGCTTACCTCTACCGATTATACTAAAACAAGTAATTGGGTAGAGATTGGTGGCGGAGGTACTGGAGGCGGTATCGCAGAAGCTCCTGAAGATGGTAAGTTGTATGGTAGATAGAATGCAACTTGGTCTGAGATAAATGATCTTATATTATTACCATCAATGATTATTACTATTAGCTAGCATAGTTCTTCTGAAGAAATATTAGAAGTGTTTGGTGGACTTGAGTCATTTAAAGCATTGATGATTAAGATTGCTTCTAGTAACAAACCGCTAGCTATTGCTGATAGCAATTAGAGTTCGTCTACATCTGTTTTCGTTATATACCATACTTGTACTTATGTAGAAAGTACATCTAAAATAACTATAGAAGTCATGTATCAGTTAGGCACTGTTGTATACGATATGGTTATACGTTATGAAAATGAGACAGCTAGTGCTACAGTAAATTCATTTCTGTATCAAACTAATAAAGATCTTGAAGTATATTACTTTGAACCAGGTATATCACAGGGTAAGATAAGTCAAGAAGAATACACTGCATTGTAGAACGCCATTACTAAGAAGAAAGTCATTATGACTTACGTAGGTATGGCAGATCTATCTACTACTGGATCACGAATTCCCGTAGCCGCCTATACTATAGATAATGAGATTAGTCTCAACTTTGTAATAGATCAAGATTCTGCTTATCCTCTATGGGTATATATATAGATCAATGGCTCTACTAGAGATATAACTGTTACTAAGAGTGTAATTAAATAGGATGTTTATACTTTCATTCCTACTATTAGTGATGGAAAAGTTAAACAATCTGACTTTGATAATCTATTAGCCGCAATTAATGATCATAAGATAATAATGATCGATTACGGTTTAGGAGAATTGCAAAATACTGGTTATTACATTCCAGCAATGGCTTGGTATGATAGTAGTAATATTATTATTTCCTATAATATTGATATATTTAGGTATTTCATAGGTATATAGAGTGATTTACTTATTAGTGCTGATAGTACCAGAATTGCTGATGAAGATTAGGTATTATTAAAAAATAATACTGATGAATATACTCCGACTAATAAGTATAATCCTGCTACTAAAAAATACGTAGATGATTTGTCTTTTGGATCTACAATAGAAATATCAGATGCTTCACTCTTAACGACTAATGCAAATCTTTCAGATACTGTCGCATCGAATTGGATAATTAGTATATTTGGTAATGAATAGAATTTTAGAAATGTTGTCAGTGATATAATTAATAATCGCACTAGATATTGGTTTAAAGTTTCAGGAGCAAATGCTAATGTAATTGAAATGAGTTCAGTTAATGCGTATAAGTCATAGGATAGTACTATTTATGAACTTCATTTTATAATAACATATTATATTGCGGATACTCAAATTACGAAAAGAATAAGCATTATACAAACTAACAATTCTTATCATGTCAAAATAAATGATCTAATGCAGTCTAATAATCTCACTACCGCAACTAAAATATCTGCTACAGATTATGCAGCATTAGATCCTAAGGATGCTAATACAATGTATGCAGTAACTGAATAAATATAAGTATTATGACAGATAGCGATGTTAAACTTGGTAACAATTCTGTTAACAAAGTATGTCTTGGCAGTCAATAGATGCTTGGAGGAAACCCTAATACGTTTAGAATTACTACTGAACGTAGTGGTATTGCTACAGTTGTTCTCATAAATAATAGTAGTAATCCTGTTACTATTGAAAATTATGTTTCTGATGGCAGGGGTGGTATATTTACTATCCCTGTTAGTGGAGTTTATGCTTTTGATTATAAAGTCGATACTGATGATTTTGCTATTACAAATCAAAGTAATCGAACTCTTAATTGTAAACGTAATTGGATATATAATAAGCAAGATGGAGAAATGGATTTTGTAATGTGTCAATTTGTAAATGTTGCACATGGAGAACAATTCGTTGAAATAAATGATTATCATTATTCAAATTTATATGTTGGAACTATATTCGATTAAATTATGACAGCTTTAGGTTCACAGAACATAGGTAAAATATTCCTCGGCAGCTAGCAACTGGGGGGGGGGTTGACGTTCCCTAAAGATAGACTGGAAAACGTTATGGATAATAACAGTATTATACTTTATATTAACACTAATAATCATCCTGTAAATTTTATTTTGGATGACGTCCTTGAAGAAACTGTTGATGCTAATTCAGTATGGTTTATAAATACTAGTAGAAACCATTTTTTAAATATGGTAACTACAGAAAATGTTTATATACATATTTTCTCTGATACAGTGATACTTCCTATGACTTATATGATAGCGGGTAATCCTATTCCAGTAGATCTAGATAGTGATAATGGTGTTATGATAATTATCTCTGCACAATAATATTAATCACAATTATACTTTTAAATAAAGATGAATCCGTACTTAGTTCATATGTCAGATAGAGAATTACTAGAGTAGATATATATGTTATTACTCTAGATTAATGTTAAAGTCAGTGAGATTGATAATGACTCTAAACAATTCGGTATGAACTTAGCTGCGGATTTATTAGGTAATATGATGGATGATTTATCTAATAAACGAAAACAATAGAAAGAATGAAATACTTTACAATTGAAGAGATGACTAAGTCTTCTACTGCAAAAGCAAAAGATATAGATAATACTCCTTCATAGGAGATCTTAGCTAAACTGTAGAAGCTAATAGAGGCTATTCTAGACCCTTTAAGGGAATGGTATGGTAAACCTATCAGAGTTAACTCAGGATATCGTTGTGAGGCCTTAAATAAAGCCGTAGGCAGTAAAGCTAATAACAGTTAGCACTTATATGGAGAAGCAGCTGATATTACTGCAGGCAGTAAAGAAGAGAATAAGAAGTTATTTGAGTATATTAAAGATAATCTTCCATTTGATCAGTTAATTAATGAATCTGATTTCTCTTGGATTCATGTATCATATAGAGAAGGGAGATTACGTAAACAAGTATTAGCTTTATAATTAAAAATTATGATAAGACAAGAAAATATTAATTTTGTAGCATCTAAGTATGCTCCTAATCCAACTGAAGTAGCATATTGGATTGATTTATCTGCAGATAGTTCAGGTAATGTCATAAAGAGTAATACTAATGGCATGTGGATACCTATTAACAATAGTGACAACGCTGATTAGACTGAATAGATTAATCAGATCAAGAGTAACCTTAATGCTGAGATTAGTAGAGCTACACAAGCTGAATAGAACTTAGCAACTACATTAGCTACTAAAGCAGATAGTGAGGCAGTATACACTAAACAAGAAACTACAGATATTGTAAATGCTGCTAAGGTAACTGTAAACAATACTCTTACTTCTGACTCTATAGTAGAGGCTTTATCTGCAGCTCAAGGTAAACAGTTAATGGATTTAATTAATACTTTGACTGATAGAGTAGCAGCACTTGAAACACCTGAAGTTCCAACTGTATAAATTTAATTAATTATGACAACGTTAACATAGAATGTAGATGCAGGTTTATTCGTAGGTAGTTCTTTGATTTCTAGTCAAGAAGGTCCACAAGGGCCAAAAGGTGACAAAGGAGATCAGGGGCCACAAGGACCTGCAGGATCTACTAGCTATAATGCTGATACAGTAGATGGCTTTCATATAGTATCTTGTACTTAGGCACAATATGATGCGTCATCCAAATCATCTAATACTCTTTATTTAATTATAGGATAATATGAATGGAATAAAACAAGGCACTAATAGTGTTAATAAAGCTTACTTAGGTACTAACCTCATAATGGGGGGGGGTGGAGTGAATGACTTTATAAATCATTCAGATCCTAATTCGTATAAACCATTTATACTTGTCAATAATAGTAGTTAGGAAGTAAAGATAGAGGTAAAAAATACTGCCGACACAATTATAGTAACAGTACCTTCCAAAGGATCTTATGTACATACTGAAGATGAAACTCAACCGTTATCATTTAGAAATGTAAGTGGAAGAGATATATACGGAGGTTTATGGTATACATATTATGATTAGGATGGTGTGTATTACATAGATTGGGATGTCGATATGTATGATGGAGATGAAATAGTATCTTTAGCAGAAGATCAGACTAATGCAATAGCATTTATATACATATATGATTATTAAAACAAACAAAATTGATTAAAATCGGGGGGGGGGGGGTAAATAGATGGACACCGGCATATTTATAGGGGACAAAATAATTACCACATCATGGGATAAGATATGGAATAAACCAAATACTCTAAGCGGCTATGGGATTACGGATGCGGTAACAATTGATACTGCTTAGGAGATATACGGAATTAAGACTTTTAAGTCAACTACAACTATATCAACTGCATTAGATGTTAAGCTTATATTACAATCGCTAGATGCAGATAATTACTGCATGATAAAAGTGCAAGACTAGAATTCTTAGGATTTATCATACATAGGGTATTTGGGAAATAATTGGTATACCGATGGTAATCTCATACTAAATTCAGGCAATTACACAGGCGAACTGGATAACCGTTACGTCAACAAGGCAGGGGATACGATGACAGGAAAATTGTTATTTAACGCAGATTCTGGCATTGACCTTATATCTATTCCAAGAACCAAGTCTGCTATCAGTTTTAACAACACAGGTTCCAATAGAATTGGAATTAACTTCACAGACGGAGACGGTAATCTAAGAATAGCTAAAACCGATATTAATCAAGACTGGGTAAGCGGAGACGTAAATATTCTTTTAGGGTCTAATAATTATAAAGTTTGGCATGCCGGCAACGACGGTTCAGGTTCAGGGTTGGATGCGGATTTATTAGATGGTAAACATCTTGGTAATGTAGGAGATAGAGTGATGCGTCAAATTGGCTTCCCTAATTACAATGAATTTGGCTCTACTGATACTAATGTTTATTTAAGAAAGGTATTAGGTTGGTGTTATAATAATGTTAATACTGGGGCTGATGACTCTTTATTTATTGGAGTCGGACATCCTAATTCATTAGGTAATATGCAGATACAAGTGTATTGTAATAGTGGAATAAATGAAGAAGGATATCCAAAATACTCGACAGGCATGTACTTTCCCTTAACCGGCAATCCCACGATGTTTGGAACTAATGATTTTAACTATATCCAAAGAAACTTAGCATTTGTGGATGACAATGTAGAATCTGCTAATAGATTATATACACCTCGTACAATATTCGGTAAGTCTTTCGATGGTACAGGGAATGTAACAGGAGGAGCTAAGTTTCTTAATATCTGCATTGAGACAGATAACAACGGAAATGATAGTGGAAGAGGTAGTGAGATAAATAATTATAACGGTGATCTGCGCTTACAGCATGCTTCTCCTCAGCATATAAGCATGTGTATGGGTGGTGGCATGGTCGGCATAGGCACTACATCGCCAGCTTACACACTTCATGTAAATGGAGTCATTTATGCAAAGGATGGTTTCAGGGAGACATCAGACATTCGTAAGAAGAAAGTATTAAACTCTCATACTGTGAGTCTAGATGATATGGCTTATGCTGATCTATTTGACTATACTCTTATAGATGATGAAAAAGAAATAGTAAGAGTAGGTACCAATGCTCATTACTGGCTTGATAAATTACCTTAGGTTGTTACTAAAGACAATGACGAATATCTATCTTTAAACTATGGAGTACTAGGAACTGTATGTGCTTTATCTGTATCTAAATATGTTAAATAGCTAGAAGATAGAGTTACTCTATTAGAGAATAAAATAGCCTCATTATAGTAAGTAAGAAGCGCTATTAGATGTTACTAGTAACTATTCAATAACAGGAACATAATAATACCATGTACGTTATATAAATATAATCTCGAACAATTTTCAGAGTCCTTGCTGATTTTATCCCCTTTTTCAAATCAACAAGGACTTTTTTGGTTACACTTATCAGTTACTATCTATGAATTATTATCAGTTAGGAGAATACACAATGCCAATATTTAAGAACATGTTTAGCAGTGCAGAAAAGTTTCTTTCCGCTGCTATAGGTGGATTAATTTCACTATATTCACCAGTATATGTTCCTATAATGGCTCTAGCAGGTGTCATAGTAGTTAACACTATATATGAGTGTAAGGTAAATAAGAAGTTCAAAGATGACGAATTTTTTGCTCGTTCTAAGAGATTAACGTCAAAGATATTCTACAAACTCAGAGATGCTATAGTAGCTATTTGTGGAGCATTTACTATTGAGAAGTTTATTGTAACTTCTATCGATTTACATGCTATCGAGTTTATAGCTGGTGCTATCGCTCTCGTTGAGTTCTTTTCTTTACTAGAACACTTAGGTAAGTTACATCCTAAATGGAAGATATGGAATATACTTAAGAGAGTAGTAAAGAAGAAAGGGGAACAGATTTTAGATGTCGAATTAGATGAAGAACTATCAGATGATACCAATAATAGTAAAGATAATTAATTGGTTCAGTAATAATATCAGAATAGTCGCAGTAGGTTTCGTTAGTTTACTTATTGCGACTATTTTGTTTTAGAACAATTAGTTAAGTAAGAAAAATAAGGAAATAGATAGAATAACTAACAATATAAAGGCTTACGAAAGTATAGCTACAGATAAAGAAGCACACAATAGAGTATTACAACTTACTATTAATGAACTTAATTATAGTAAGGATAGCCTGGTACAATATATAAACTAGGTTAAGAAAGAAAATAAAGTCAAAGACAAGAATCTAACTAGTGCAAGCGTAATCAATACTGAGATTAAAGATTCTGTAAAAACAGTAATCAAAAGGGAAGCTATAGACTTTGAAGAAGAACTAAAGCTTAATGAATTAACAACTATCATAGTTAGTAAAAAGGATTCAATCCTAGCAGCCAAAATTGACATAAAGAACTAGCAAACAATATTTGTAACAGAGACTAAGGAGTATAAGAATACTTATCGTAATGGCTGGGTTAGATTCTGGCACTTTGACTTTAAAAAAATACGTACCAAAAAATACCAGATAGTAAATAGTAATCCGTTAATCAAAGTAACGGACACAAGGGTAGTAGAAGTACCCACAAAGTAATATATTCAAAACAATATTAATCAATAATAATATGCATAGAATATTTCATATTAAAGCTTATGAGAAAGAACATGGTCCACACTTCAATGAGGAGCACGCTCGTAAAGCTGTAATGAAGATGGAAAATGAGGATGGTACTCGTGGACCGCATTGGTCTATAGATGAAACCACTGCATTAGCCAGTCAGTATGGAATTACTTTAGGAAGTAAGTTCAATCGATATGATTGGTTCGTAGCATTAAATATGGTTTATTCTGACTATTACAAAGTAATCATTAATATCACTGGTTCTAATAATACTAAGAACTATGTTGAGTTTGCCAAAGCTTGGCTAAATGATAAAGACATAGATGAAGGCAAGATGTGGTATTACTATGTATACGTAATGTGTGATAAAGTCAGAGAAGCTGAAATGGAACACTACGAAAAAGAAATGTACAAATACGAAGACGACGAAGAAGACGAAGAATTTGGTCGTTATCGTAGAGGTGGTAGACGAATGGGAATGTTTGGAAGACGTCACATGTATGATAGGGATGACTATGATAGACGTGAACACGAATACGAACATGAACATGATCACGATTATGATCCTTATGAATACAAGCGTAAAGCTATTCGTTACGTTAGATACTAATTAAAATCAAATTTATAAAATAAATCAATTATGTTAGAAGATAGAATTATCGTGCAAGATCGTGGTATTGACGCTGGTCTTGCTGCTTTAATGCAAAATGCTAATAGAGGTAATATGGACCCCGCAGCTTTAATGGCTATGATGAATAACAACGGCATGGGTGGTAACGGCGGCTGGTGGTGGATCTGGATCATATTGCTGTTCTTCTGTTGGGGTGGTAATGGTTTTGGTTTCGGTGGTCGCAATGCAGGTGCTTTGGCTTCTGAATTGAATACTGATGCTAATACTAACCTGTTGATGTAGGCTATCAATGGTAACAAAGACGCTATTAATAACCTTGCTACAACTTTGAACTGTGATATCAACTCTGTTCAGACCGCTTTGAATACTATCAATAGTGGAGTAAGTCAGATATCTTGTGATACTAAACTTGCAAGCTGCGAAGTAATCAATGCTATTACTTCTGGTAATGCTTCTTTGGCTTCTCAGTTAGCTAGCTGCTGCTGCGATCTAAGACAAGAAGTATGTGGCATAAATAACAATATAACTAGAATGGGTTATGAGAACCAGTTAGCAAACTGCAATCAGACTAATACTTTGCAGAATGCAATAACCTCTGGTTTCAATAGTTTAATGGCAGATAATGCTTCCAAATTTAATATTATAGGTTCTAAGATTGATGCTCAGACTCAGATTATCAATGACAAATTCTGTCAATTAGAAATGCGTGAAATGCAGAATAAGATTGAAGCTCTTCGTGATGAAAAGCAAGCTTATCAGTTGTCTGCTTCTCAATAGGCTCAAACAGCTAATATCGTTAATCAGATCAGACCTTGTCCGGTTCCTGCATATCTGACATGTAATCCTTTTGGATGTAATGGTGGGTTCTCAGGATACGGATATGGATACGGCGAAGGCTGTAATTGCTAAGAAAGGAGGTAATTATGTTTTATCCTTTCAATCCTTACATGTTTAATAATAGAGTAAGAACTGTAGATAATTTTGGTATACCAGTAATTAGAACTATCTATGTTACATCTGATGTAGAAAATAGCAGTGTAACATATGGTATATGTCCTAAAATATGGAGGCAATTGCCATGTGAAGGTATCTTCTTACTAAATGTAACACACGTACCATCGTCTACTATACCTGCTGGTGCATTAGTTAGTATTGATCCTACTAGGTCTAGTAGTTCGACTACTTCTAGTAATACATCTAGTGGAGCTAAACCATTGATTAATGGTTCTGGTGATTAGATGCCTACTGAAGAAGTATCAAATGGCAACAGATACTTTGTATACTACAATAAGAATAACGGAATCTTCCAAATAGTAAATCATATTGTTACTCCTGCAGCTCCTGCAGCTTAATAAATAACTAAGGGCTCTTAATTGAGCCCTTTTAATCTTAACAATATGCTATTCAATCAATTAAAACCTGGTGATAACGTCTACATTATAGAAGTTGTAGGGACGTTTAAAAAGAATACCGAGTATAATATAGGTAGAGTTATATCTGCATCTAAGATATACGATGAACCACTACCACAAGGGTAGTTCCCAATGCCTAATCAACCTCGTAAGAAAGTAATAGATATAGTAATACAATGTAATGGAGAATCTAAGAAGTTTACTATACCTGAAGATAGATCAGTAATAACTGATACTAGTATAGGTCTTACTATTTCTACAGATAAATCTGAAATAGTTAGTATTATTAGAAATCAGTATAATTCATACAAAGCTCAAAAAGAATCAATTGCCAAGTGTGATGAAGAGATGAGAAAATGTCAAACATTGCTAGATAAACTTGGTACTGAAGAAGATAATAAAGAGGAGTCGAAGATAGATGCTTTATAGAAAGAAATAGATGAGTTAAAGAAAGTAATTAAACAAGCAAGCCAGATGGTTCCACCTCCAATGAAATAGATGCTACCATAGGACATGCAAGATGTAATGGATAAGGTTGATCAATAAGGTCAACCTTTTTTTGTTTTAAGACTGTACAGGAAGCGCTATTAGTTATACTAAGGGATTGTAAAGGTAAACACATAAAGTGTCTCAAATCGCTTTAAAATGCGTTTTAGGATGTATTAACGTTAATGAAATAAATATGAGTCTAAAAAATATTATTGACAATGTGTTACAGATAGCTCGTAATAACAATATAACTGAATCTGAGAAGTTATCCAAACATCAGATTGAGTTGTGGATTAAGTATTACAGAGCTATGTTAATAAAGTAGGCTATAGATAAAGGATATGATGTAGATGAAGCGTATGTCTCTACATTAGAACCAATCCACTTAGACAGAGTACAAACAGTTCCTAATAAGTTTGTATATGTAGGAGATAAGGAACTACCTACTTTGATTAATTTTAAGTATAAACCAGGAGTACTAGCAGTACGAGATATGTTTGGTAATCTTATTCAATTGGGCAGTTATACTAAAGCCAAATTGTAGAGATACAGAAAGGCTACATGTAAAGATTATATTGCTTGGGTTAAGAATAATAAAATATACGTAGAAGGTGATTCTAATCAATTAGAATACATAAGTATAGATGTAATACTTGAGGATCCTACTAAAGACATACCTTGTTACAATCCTGATGATGAATATCCTGTACCATCTGCAATGGTTCCTACTATAGTATAGATGATACTAGAAAGAGAACTTAGAACATTAATAACTCAACCTAGTGATGTTACCAATGATTCTGAAGATGATACACAAAACCTATATAGTAAGAGATGAGAGAAAGATTAACGTATGACAGAAAGTGTTACACTATTGCTGATTACTATATAAGCTATAAAGAATATATAGAGCCAGATACTTAGTATGATGTAGACCTAAAAACCTTCAAAGCTATAGTAACTGATTATTTCAAGTATATCAGAGATGAAGTAATGTATAATTGTAAGGAATTTAAGTTACCATGCAGATTAGGTAAATTATCAATAGTTAAACATTAGCCTAAAGAATTTACAGGTAAGAGCCTAAGATGGGACTGGAAGGCTACTAAAGAGTTAGGTAAGCCAGTATATCTATTAAATGAACACAGTGGGTTCTTTAAGTATAGATTCTATTGGTCAAAGAAGGACTGCTTACTCACTAATAAAAGTATGTATTAGTTTGTAACTTGTAGGCAAAATAAAAGAGATCTGTGCAAAATAATTAAATCTAGATTAAGAGATTATGTAGAACTATAATTTAAATGAAATTAATAATATACCTAACAACACATCTGGAGTTTATGCTATAATTAATATGCTTAATAATCACAAATATGTAGGAAGTTCTAAAGATATAAAAAAACGTTTATATTAGCATAGATGTAAGTTAAATAACAATACTCATCACAGTGTACATTTATAGAGAGCGTTCAATAAATACGGTAGTGATAAATTCTATATATGTATATTAGAAGTTTGTTAGCCAGTTAGAGATACTCTTATATTTTTGGAATAGAAATATCTAGATTTAAATCCAGAATACAATATTGCTAAGATAGCGTATAGTCCAGCATAGTCTACACAATCTGATTCTGCTAGGAAAAAAAGATCAGTAAAATTAAAAGGAAGAAAGAGAAGTAAGGAGTTTTGTGAAAATCTTAGCAAGGCTAGAATGAATAAATTCGGAAAAGCAGTGGACTAGTTTGATCTAGAAGGAAATTTCATTAGAACTTTTGTTAATACTGCACAAGCTTCTAGATTTTGTGGAGACTATACTACTAGAGGAGTAGCTATTTAGGATTGTTGTAAGGGTAAAGGGAAATAGGCACACGGTTTTCAATGGAGATGGCATTCTTCTAATCCTGTTAATATAGGAGAATATATTTCTCATTCTATGGATGTAATCAATAATTCTAAAAGAAGAATATGTAAATATACAATGAATGGAGAATTAATAAAGGAATACGAATCTATATCTGATGCTGCTAGAGATATGAATCGCAATAACATAACTTCAGTATGCAGCAATATTGTATAGTGCGCCAAAGGCAATAAGAAGCAGGCATTTGGATTTAAATGGAAATATAGTTATGATAAATAATAGATTAGTTTCTTCAAAAAGTGTAATTGCAAAACTTATTGCAGATTTGCAATTATAGGAGTCAGAGATTAGAATCTCTGATATAAAAGAATGGATACTCGAATCTATACTTAAGATAGGAGCTATACAACAGTATGATCATAAAGTAGTAGTATTACCTGTAGTAAATCATCAAGTATCTCTACCTTGTGATTTGTATAAATTAGGTCAAGTGGCATTTTCATTTTAGGATAACGGTGGATGGCTTCCAATGAGAAAGAGTACATCTAGCTTTGGAGTATTCCACGATAATGGTTGTGGTAAACCTTGTATGTTAATACACGATACTGAATTATTTCCATTAGTGAAGAATATGTTTAATCTTACTAGTGATGCAGAAGCATTACAGAAACTAAATGAAGATACTAGCTTAAGATAGACATTAAGTATATTACTTAATCAATGGACAGTAGGTACAGTAAATGGGTAGTATACCAATGGTACAGTAGGACATAGAGATGGCACTATGTTCAGTAATGAGTTATAGTATATGACTAAACCTGGCTATATTATGACTAATATACCTTGTGGTTTTGTTAAGATATCCTACTATGCAATATTCACAGATAGTGAAGGTATGCCTATGATACCAGATATTGAATCGTACAAAGAAGCAATATTCTGGTATGTGACTATGAAGTTAATGTATCCTAAGAAATTAAGAGGATAGATAAGCCAAGGAGATTATTATGATATACGCAATTCTTATAACTTCTATCGTAAACAGGCATATGCAGAGGCAATGATGCCAGGAGTAGATGATATAGAAAGTATTAAGAATACTTGGACTAAATTATATCCTGAGTTCGATGATCACGATACGTTCTTCTCTACTACAGGAGATGAGTAGAATGTATATAATTAGAATAGATTATGATTAGTAATACAGCTCAAACGATGTAGTTTTACCCCTTTAGTTCAGAGTACATTAACGCAAATGTAACAGGAACAGGGGTGTATATGATTCGAAATATATTGAATCAAAAATGTTATGTGGGTAGTTCAACTAATCTGCGAAGAAGATTACAAACACATATTTGTCATTTAAAAAAACAAAGGCATGCAAATAAACATTTGCAAGCAGCATTTAACAAATATGGATAGAAGGCTTTTGAATTTGCTATACTCGAACACTGTGAACCAATAGTAGATACTTTAACAGTTATAGAACAAAAATATCTAGATTTAAAGCCTGAGTACAATAATGCTCCGAAAGCTTATACTAACATTGGTTGCAGACATACAGAAGAGTTTAAGAAAAGAATTTCACAAATTCGTACAGGTAAACCAAAACCGCTTGTAAATTCACACGAATATAAAGAAGCTAGACCTTTAAAATAGCCTAATCGCTTAAAGAAAAATAGATTTGTACCAGTAATATAGATGAATTTAGATGGAGAATTTATAGCAGAGTACGAAAGTATAAGTAGCGCTGCAAGAGCAATTAATCGTGCGAGAGAAGGTATTCGTGACGTTTGCAGAGGAAAATAGATATCTGCATTCGGTTTTAAGTGGAAATATAAAAATAGTTAGTTATGATATCAAATACATTTCAAATAAACACCTTTACTGCGGGTATGGATACAGATACGGACGATACTCTGTTACCTAATAATAAATATAGGTATGGATAGGATGTCCGTATAGTTACGGATGATGAGGGTACTTCAGGTGTATTGCAAAGCGTAGATGGAGCTAAAAAGTATAATTACAGTATAAAGAATACTGAGAGAATAATTGGTACTGCTACTATTAATGATGTTGCTGTAGTAGTAACTAAGTTAAATGATGGATATAATAAGATATATCGTATAGAGAATTTTAATTCTCCTAATCCTACTAGTACTGTAATACTAAAAGGTAAATTAGGAATTGGTAAGGATTATGATTCTAATCAGATTAGTATAGTACTTAACTATGAGACTATATCTAATATTAAGATGTACTTTACAGATGGAGGATCTATTATAAAGGTAATCAATATAATGGATGATAAGTATGTATAGTACCCTGATATAGATAACCCATTACTAGATGAAGAGGGTAATATACTTAATCCTAATAGTATTGATATTATTCCTAATGCAGTATTACATCCATTTGTGATACGTAATCTTGTAAAGGGTAATTTTAAAGCTGGTGTAGCTCAGTACTGTTATAGATTATATAATCCCCATTCTCAATAGACCTCTCTGTCAAGCTTAAGTAAAACAGTACATCTGGCTGAATCTGACAGTAGTTCTAGATTAGAGGATTATTACGGCTCGTCAAAAGGTAGCCTTACTGGTAAAGGAGTTGTACTATCAGCACCTCTAGATACTAAAGACTTTACTCGTTGTACTATTATACGTATCTTCTATGAAGATAATGATTCTGCTCCTACATATTCTATAATAGATGACGTTGAAATAAGTCCAGCTTCTGATGAGATTAACTATACTGATACCGGTTCTAGTGGCATCAGTACTCTTACTCAAGAAGAGTTTAACGCACTTACTAGTTATGCATTTATATGCAATAGTATTACTACTGTATAGAATAGACTATTTGCATCTAATGTAACTGAAACCTCTTGGGTTCCTATGATAGAGGATGTAGATGGTGAAATAGTGGAATATGATGCTAGAGCGTATCGTGCTAACTCTGACGGATATATTAGAATTGAAACATCTGATCCGGAATAGTATATGTACTTTGGTATAGATAATGTAATTGCTATGCGCAAAGTTCCTAAGCAGCACGATTGTATCAATCCATATAACCTTGTTACATAGAATAAATACTCAGCTACTGGTTCTAAATACGTATACGGTCGAAATAAGAAACTTGGTGGTAATGGCCTAAATATAGAGTATACATTTATAAAAACTCAATTGGAAGAAGCAGATATTACTGAAGCTTATGGTGGATTAACAAATAGTGTAGGAATAGTCGGACGTAATCCCGTTAGAGTAGACTATGTGGCTACTTATGATATAAAAGGAGGAGATCCATTATATGTAGATAGAGACTACAATAGGTATATGCAGAAAAACTATGCAGACCCTATAATTGATTCTAGATACAGAAGTTATCAAAGAGATGAGATATATAGATTCGGTATAGTATTTTATAATGATAAGTTTATCCCATCTCCAGTGTTATGGATAGGTGACATCAGATTCCCTGATTTATAGGATTGCCCTATTACTGAAATGAAGTATAGTAGTCTATTATCTGTTCCACTTGGTATATAGTTTACTGTTAAAAATATGCCTATAGATGCAGTAGCATATGAGATAGTAAGATGCGACCGTACTATTGAAGATAGAACTATTGTATCTTAGGGCGTAATTACTCCTATATATAACTATAGAATTCTAGAGACTAAAGAAAGCGGAGATATAGGCGTAGGGGAGAGTGATAAGGAAACTAGTGAATACAGATCTTTACCATTTCTACATAGTAAAAAGACTAACTTCTAGGTAATGAGAATTGCTTATGATAGTGAGATACTTGAATCCGGAATACTAAAATCTGATGAGCATATTACAGATGAATATTGGCGTTTTATTTCTCCAGAAGTATGCTTTAATGGGGAGAAAATGGAAGATCTATTTAAAAGTAATATTTATATAGAACAACAAAATCTGCTTCTTACCAAGTTCAACCCAAATTTAGTAAATCAAGACTAGACAGACGTCAGAAACTGGGTAGCAGTAAGTTCTAAAAACATATACCCACCTAATGGAGAAACTTCTTCAGATACTAATTTATAGAAAGGCAGACAATTTGCTAGAGTATTCCTTACAGGAAGTGGTAAGGATAATAGATAGGTATTTGAATTTTATGCGTAGGATTTCTGTAATGCTTACATATAGAAATTCTTTTATGACAAGAGTAGTAAACATTTTGGTAAATCTCAAACAATATCCAATGCTAAATATCCACCTATGATACCATATAATGTTACTAATAATGGTGGAGTAAAGCCATATAAAGTAAATATAGGTAACATAACTTATAGCAATTGGACTGCTACAGAATTCTTTACTAGCGATCATGTGCCAACATTTGGACCAGCTGGCCCATGCTTAATCCTTCAGGTATCTTCTGATTCTATAAATAATATACGTGGGGTTAGTGGATCAGCAGATAGCGAGTATGCATACGAATGCCCTCTTATAGTAGTTAATGCTAAGAGAGGCATAGTACCATATAGTGGTAATACTTATTCTGCTAGAACTAACTCTGTATATGTATCTATTGGAGCATATAGTAAAGAAGTAGACGAACCATTGTACGTATACGGAGGAGATACTTATATTGGATTACTTGACTATCCAGCATAGATGATATTTACAAAGAATGACATTAGTGAATGGAATGAAGCTAAGAAGTATTTCGGCGCATATATTCCGTTTGAGAGTACCATCAATATGAAGCTATCTATGGGAGAAATGACTCATAGAACTTTTAATTCATCATTGAATACAGTAGATGCCTTTATGCAAATTGAACCTACACAAATGTAGGGTTTCCATGCATAGAATAAACCATACTATTTATATAATGATGCGTACTCAGTAGTATCAGATGCTAAGTTATTTACTACTAGAGGGTTATATGATGAGGCTAATGTTAAGTCATATAATAGAGTATATACATCATAGGCTAAGACTACTAATGAAAATGTAGATAGTTGGTCTATATTCAGACCAGCTGACTATATAGATGTAGATTCTAAGTATGGTTAGATTACTAATATCAAAGGTATATTTAATAAGTTATACTTCTGGTAGAATACTGCATTTGGGTAGCTATCTGTAAATGAACGCTCTCTTGTATAGGATAACAATGTTGGTCAATTAGTATTAGGTACTGGTGGAGTACTAGATAGATATGACTACATAAGTACTGCTAATGGTAGTAGTGTAGTCAATGATAGGAGTATCATTAATTCAAATAGTAATGTTTATTGGTACGATTAGGACAATAATGAGATAGTCAAATTTGGTGGACAAGGTTTGAATATTATATCTAAAGAGTGTAACGTTCAAGCTTACATGAATAATATGTATGACTAGAAGACAAAAGAAGCTAACTCTGTGTATGATAAGAAGTATGATGAAATATGGTTTAGACTATATAATAAATCATTGATATATAATGAGAGGTTGAATATATTTACATCTTTATACACATTTGACCCTGATTTTACGTTACCATTTAAAGATAAAGTTGTTACTACTAAGAATAATGATTTTTATGTCATAAATTCATTACAAATAGATGGATTTGGAGATGCTGATAAAGATGTACAATTAAAGATAGTAGTAAACAAAGATCCTCAGTATACTAAAGTATTTGACAATATAGCATTTTAGGGAGAGTTTATAGCCCCTAATAATAAGATTCTTACTTAGGATGTACTTAGAGGTGCTAAATTTGATACAAAACATTAGACATCTACTAGACAAGGCGAAGACTTAAAGTTCGATTATCGTGAAGATACTTACAGATTGCCTGTTCCAAGACAGGATGATTTTGAAGAGAATGAGAGCTTATCATTCCCTGCTAGAATGAGAGGTAAGTACATGGAATGCGAGTATAAGTTTAAGTCTGCTAAAGATTATTCTTTTTAGATGCCACAGATAACAACTACTTATAGATATTCTAAGATTTAATATGAAAAAGAATATAAAGAAAAAAAAGATAAAAGTTCCAGCAGCTTAGTTTGGATTACCTTCTTCATTAAGTAATATGAATGAATTACAGTCTTCTATACTTCTAGGAACTGCTGTTAATAATCCTAATAATTTGATAGTAACTAATAATGTTACTAAAGGTAATAAGTTAGGAAACATAGCAGGAAAAATAGGTGGTATTGCTCAAGCAATACCTGGAGCTATTAATACTTTAGCTAGCCCGTTTCAACAATCTACTGCTACTACTGGTGGAGAAGCTGCAATGCAATCACTTTAGGATATTGCAAGCGGAATTGGATCTGGGGCTCAATTAGGATCTGCAATAGGTGGGCCTGTAGGTGGAGCAGTCGGTGGTGTAGCTGGAGCTATTGTTGGAGCTATTGGTAAGAAAGGTAAGAAAGCGTCAATGACCTCTTTCACTGATTATGATGAAGGTACCTTAAATACCGGTCTTAGAGCTGCATTTAAAGGTAATAAAAAACTTAGGGCAGAAAGAGCTAGAATAAGAACTAACGCCTTTTAGAATAGAGAGGGTGTAGCTGGTACAGAAAGATTACTCAATGAATTCAATGAGAATAATACTGAAATAGATACTAATACATTCCAATATGGTGGAGGAGTACCTACTTCATTAGCATATGTAGATGATGGAGAATTAATACAAACTCCTGATGGATCTGTTAGCAAAGTACCAGAACAAGGTCAACCTACTGATAGTAATTTAGTTGATTTACCAGAAGGCAGTAGAGTGTTAAGTAATACTTTAAAAGTACCCGGTACAAGTAAAACCTTCGCAGAATTAGGGGACAAGATAATGACTAAAAGAAAGAGTAAAGGAAATGATATATATGCCTAGAATGCAGATATGCTTAATGAGATGAATAATAAAATGATGCATGATAAGTTGTTTACTATGCAAGAGAATCTGAAAGCTAAGAAAGGCATAAAGAATAAGAGTAAGAGTATTGAAACCTATTATAATGGTGGGGTATCTAGTAGGCATAATACCATAAATGTGCAGGATAATAGATATAATTTAGGGGATACCTTCAAGTATAAAGGAACTACATATAAAGTAACTGGTACTAATAAGGCAGAACCAGTTGTAGCTAGAGATACTTGGGGCATAAAAGGTGATATTACTGCTCCTTGGGATAGCTATGGTAAAACAGTGGATGCCGGTAATTTACCTGAAGTAACTGTAACTGCGAGTAAACCTAGAACTACTACTCCTAAAGTAACTACTACTGCTACTAAGCGTGCTACTAGAGCAGCAAGTAAATCTATTGCTCCAGAAATAGTTCCTGATTTTACTACTATAGATGAGGATTATCGTGTAGAAGCTACTCCAAATGATATTGCAACTAGAACTACTAGTAAACCAATAGTTGCTCCTGTAATAACCAAACCTACATATAATCCAGATTGGTTAGGTATGGCAGGAGATGTATTTGGAGGTTTAGCGTCTTTAGCTCCTATAATGTCTAATTTATTCACTAGTGACCCTGAAGCTGTACCAGTTAACTATAATCCATACGCTTAGGCTATTACTAATACTATGGCTAGACGTAAGTATAATATTGATCCAGTACTTAGGGACATTGATACTAATAGAGCTGTAGGGGATTATAGTTTGAGTCAGCAAATGACTAATACTGGTCATAATATGGCATTTAGATTACAGAATGCTATTGCTGCCAATAAGGCCAAATTGCAAGCTAGATCTGTTGAAAGTAATGAAAATAATAGATATAAAGCAGAATACGCAAATGCAATGAATGATCTTGGTAGACAATATGTTAATGCTACTAATCTTGCTTCAGACTTAAATGCGCAGAACAGAGCTATTACTCGTAATATACGTAGAGCAGGAATTAGCCAATTAAGCTCATGGGCACAGAATCGGACTCTAATGCGTAACCAGAGTAAGAGAGATAAGGCTATGCTTGAATTGTATAAACCGTTCCTAGAAGCTGGTTTTACTACTGATGTAATAAATAACTGGAATAAATTTTTAAGATAATATGTAGGCAAATAGATATGATAGGGCAGCTGAAGCCCCTATATTAAACACATATGTTCCTATTAATTTCGGTGAGTTATATAGGATCGGTTCAGCTCAAAAGGAAGCTGTAGATTAGGCGGCTAGGGAACTGACCAATAATCTAAAAACTTTTGCAGAGTTTCAATCTCCATCAGCTATAGATACTGAAAACTATTACAAGAACTCAATAGGCAAATTCGCCGATTTAGTTTAGGAAGCTTCTACAAATCCTGATGCTATGAAAGATGCTAACTTCAGAGCTAGGTTACAATAGAGAATTAATAGTTTAGATTACTCTGCTTTAAGTCAACTTAAGGAAAGTGCTAGTAATCTTAGATTGGGATTATAGACTAGAGCTAAAATGAAAGCAGAGGGATTGTATAATGAAGATTGGGATGAATCTGATATAGCTAATTATGATACGTTAGGAGCTAAGAAAGTATTTGAAGATATTAGCCCTGTAAAATTTATGACGGCTAATCAGTTAAGTAATCCTTACTTTGATAATTTAAAACCTGGTAGTTTAGGTGTACAATGGAAAGATGGAGTTAAATACCAAGTAACTGGTAATAACATGGATGACCTATACGCTGTGGCTAACGCTCATTATAATGATCTCATTAATACTCCCCAAGGACAGAAATATTACCAATAGATGCTTAAAAATACTGGTGGAGATGCAGATGCAGCTAGACAACAATTTATAGATATGATTGCTTCTTCCTAGATAGATAGAACTAGAAGACCTCAATTAACAGTTGATCCGTTGTGGCTAGTGTAGGCTAAAGCTGCTGCTAGTAGGACTGGTAGAGATGAGATAATTAGACCTAATCCAACTAGATTAGACTTCTTAAATGAATCTATTACTAGAAGTGTACAATCTAGAATTGGATCTAGATTTGATCAATATAGAGATTATATCGAAAGCTTAGTAAATAAATATCCTAATACTAAGATAGCGCAGGATGCAAAGAAGGGAGTTAAGAATATAGATAATATGATGAATTCATATATGTAGCTTAATCAGGCTGCTATGCAATATTCTAACGCTTATAGAGCTACAGGTGATGATAATGCACTTATTGCAGCTAGGAGTGCTTCTGATGCAGCGGATAAATTACAAGCACAAATGATAGGTCTAGCCAATAAACACGTGCTTAGAGATGAATTCCAAAAGAAATCCGGTTTTTCTCCTGTATCTGTAGATGGAAATAAAGAATACTCTAAGAAAGGTTACTTACAAGGAGTAAACTCTGCTTTAGATATGATTAAAGGTAACGTTAGCTTACTTGAAAGTGACGACCTGTTGACAGGAATAGGTGCATCACAGTAGGAGATAAAAGATGAAAACGGTACTACGAAGAAAGTATATCAATTTAATGACTCTAGAGGGTTCTTATTGCCGGAGACTGTATTCCAAATAGCTTCTGAGACTACTCCTAGAAAAGCAGAAAGAGTAGCAGGCTTTGGTAGAGATACTAGTTTCCCATTAAAGGAAGTACTTGAATCAGGTAATCTAGCAGATGTACAGTTTCTACCTGAAGGTAAAATGGTCAAAGTAGGGCCTGGAACATTCGCTCTATCTGGTAAAATAAGAATACCTAAAGAAAGAATAGAACAAGCATTAGGTACAGGTCTATGGAGTGATAAAGGTTTAACACAAGGCTTTGCAGATAACTTAATAGCTCCGTTTGGTAGACAAAGTACTAGAACTGCATTAAAAGACTTATATAAAGCTTCGGAAGTTACAGAAGTAGTTGGAGAAGACGGTCACGAATACTTTGAGATGGATATATTCAAAGCATTACCAAGTACCAACAATGCTCCAGAATTTTGGCAAAGAGTAAATCAAAGATGGCAAGGAGGTTCTCCTACTGGAATAGGTGGTACCTCACAAGCCAAAGAAGAATACGGAACTTCAGCATTACAAACATTAGGAAGTGTAAGATAATATGAAAAGAAAAGTATACGATACATCATTAACAGACAGTATAAGATAGAGAACGGCTTTGTATGATGCTTATGAAGCCCCAAGAGCCAATGTAGAAGAGTACTTTCATACTATGGAGAATCCCTCGTATGAGGGAGCTCCTGATGATTATGGAGTTACAGATTAGTTATCTAATGCCTTTAATGATTGGAATCTTAAAAGAAACGAAGTAATTAGAGATAACGCATTAGGTGATTATACTATGGCTGAATAGGATTACAACACTATCTTAAATGCTAAAGGGTATATTCAAGCTGTACGTGAAATAAATACAATACTTCCACAATTAGAGCAAGATCCAAGTAACGAAGATCTAAGATAGAGAGTAAAAGAATTATCTGACATTGTCATTAATAACAAAGAATCATATAATAATATATTAGATGACAAACTCAATGACTCATCTTTAAATACAAAGCTGAAAACTGATTTAGTTAATGGAAAATGGGATTCTGCTTTAAGTGAAATAGATCGTTAGACAACTGAATAGATCGACAAATCTACAGGTGGCTATTCTGATCCTAATACTTTATATGCTAAAAAAAGTGTAGCATTGTTTGAAGCCAGCAACGCACAGAATAAAGCAGATGAGTATAATAGTAAATTAAAATCTGATTACTATCGTAGAAAATCTCAACAGCCAGGAATGGATCTTACAGACATAGATACGTATCTGTTTAAACTGCCAGGGTTAATGGGTTCTTCTGCAGCTACTATGGTTAATGATATATTAACTACTGGTACTACTTATGCTGCTACAGCTTTAGGAGCTCATTTTGGTCCTATTGGAGCAGCTGTTGGTCTAGTAGCTGGTGCTGGTGCATCTATAGTTGGTAATTTATTTAGTAGAGAAAGAGAGTCTAAGGGTGAAGTATATAGTAACTATAAGTCAGCTGTTATTAACTAGGTTGATAAAAATGGTATCTCTAAATAGCTATTAAAGGACGCTAAATCTGAAATGCAGAAAATGGGCTCCTATACTTAGGAACAGATAGATAATGATGACTACGTATACGATCAACTGCTTACTAATCAAGTAAAAGTAAACAATACTAAATTTGATAAGATTAGACTTAATAATTTTGAAGGTATGAAATCACTTTATACCGACAACATGGCCTTATCTGCTTGGGATGCTACACAAACTATGTTAGAAGTAGTTCCCTTAGGTAAAATGGCTAGAAGTGTAAGAGGTCTAAAGACATTGGCTAAAGGATACGATAAAAGTAAAGACTTCTTAAAGGGTAAACTGGCAGAACGTATAGATGATATAACTAGTTTTGGTATAGATAGTGTAGACAAACTACCTAAGATTACTAAGAGAAAAGCCGTATTAGACTTAGGAGGTAGAATACTAGTATCTGCTGCTATGGAAGGGGCAGAAGAAGGTACTCAATACATGAAAGGTTAGGATTACATCAATAGGCATTTTGAAGAAAATCCTAACTTAGTAAAGAGTTTTGTTAAGAATTTAGGTGCTGGAGCAAGATCTATATTTGCAGCAATTACTCCTTGGGATGCTGTATACTCTGATGATGCAGAATTCATGGAGAATTTCAAAGGAGGTGCATTACTTGGTGGTCTAATGACTGGTGGTATAGGTGCTGCTACTTCTTACTTACAAACTAGAGACCAATTACAAGCTGATAAATTATTATCAGCTTTATATGCTGAAAAACTAGATCAAAAAGATAGAGTAAGAAAGGATATCGCTTATGCAGAAATGGCTGCGAATAATAAGTGGGATAACTTAATGCAATCATTTGATAACTTACAATCTACAAATATTGACGGTCTTACCTAGGATGATATAGAAACTGAAAGAAGTAATGCTAACCGAGTAAGAAACATAGCTACGTCTGCTTCTACATTACAACAGGCGTCAGTATTAGGTATAGAACCGTATACTGATGATTATAATATACTGGTAGCTCTTAAGGATCATTATGATAAATTACTTGAGGAATCTGATAGTAACTTAACTTCTGCTAATAATAAGTTACAAAGTATATTAAATGGCGAAGATGTAAATAAACAGATTAAAAAGGTAATAACCAAACTACCAGAAGATAAGCGTTCACAAATATCAGCAGAAGATGTAAAGAGTGCCATTTCTCTATACTCTGAATTAGCAGTATATGATAATCTAATAAATGATTATGAGTAGAATGGGGCTAAGTTAAAAGATCTAGAAAAGAATACTAATTTACGTACCTCTAAAGCAGATGTAATACATTTTAGAAACTTATTAAATACTGATAGAGAGGCATTGACTAACAGTTATAATGAACTCAAAAAAGTATTAGATCGATTTAATTTGACCGAAACTGATATTCAAGTCCCTTCTGTACATCAAGATCTAGCTGATGCTCAAGAACAAGCAGTAGTAGCGAGATTAGATCAAACTAGAGCTAGAGAAGAAAACAATCTCATGTCGTCAGATGATAAGAAATCCATAATGGCTAAGATTAACAAATGGAAAGACTCTGAAGCCAAGGAAGACGATTTTGTGCAGGCTATAGAGGACTTATACTCTGGCAGAACGTACGAGAAAGTAGTAGAAGAAGGGGAAGAAGTTACTCCAGAACCTATTACTACTTCTATTCCTGTTTCTGATGAATCAAGAACAGTAAAAGAGCCTGTAGTGGAAGTATCTACTCCTACTACTGACATTCCTGTTTAGGAAAAAGAAACAGAATAGATAGATGAGAAATTGCTTAAAACGGCGTATTCTGACTTTGTTAGTTCAGGTGAATGGGTAATATCTCAGAAGCTGCAAGGAAAAGAAAAGGCTAGAGCTGAAGAAATAAAACGTCTTGCTCAAGATGCTAGGGAAGAAATATCTCAAAGACAACAAGAAGATATAAAAGCTAAGGAAAAATTAGCTCAACAACCTGTTTCTATTCCTAGTGAATCTGCTACTGTTATACCTCCTACTGAAGAAGCACCTAAGACAGAACCTACAAAATTAGAAGAAGTACCTACTCTTAGTGACATACTTGGTGGATGGCTTGGGGAAGGCGCTAAAGCAGCGTTAGAGACTCCTAGTCAAGCGCAGGAATAGACGTAGACTGCAGAAGTTTAGGATACAGCTGAGCCAAGATAGCTTGAAGAATTAACATACGATTCTAGATTAGATCCATATTCTCACGAATTAAACTATAGACTTACTGATTCTAAGTAGAATGAAAAAGGGCAGTGGGTTAGAGTACCTAAGAAATTCCAAGGTATGGAGCAGTATCTGAATAATGAAGAATTCTCTGAGGTATCTGGACAGCCTGACTTTATCAAAGAAGTAACTAAGAATGGGGTACGTATAGTAGTAAGGCCATATACTAAGAACGATGGTACTACTACAGATGGCATATATGCTTTATTTAACTACAAAGGAAAAGAATATATAGCTAGTATTAAAACAGTAGAAGGTTTATATGCTAGAGGTAATAGAGCGTTTAACAGACTACCTTTCAATGATCAATAGTTAATCGTAAATAACCTTAATGCCTTACGTAATAAAGTACTGGAACTAAATAAACAAGTATAGGCAAATCCTAATTTAGAAATAGTACCTACTACTATTAGAAAGACTAATGGTAGAATAATTAATCTTAAGAACGAAGATAACAGTCCTAAAAATAGGAAATTGACTGACTCTGCTTGGTTAACTATTAAGGATCCATATGAAATTAATTCTGAGAATACCCAAGTAGGAGTTACTACTGGTGGTCTAGGTGGTAGTGTAATACGCTTCAAAAACCAGGTAATATCAGGAAAAGGATTTCCTATGGGCAAACCTGTATGGATGATCAAAACACAAAGAGATGACGGTAGTACATCTCAGGTAGGAGTAGTATTAAATTATGACAATTTTAAAAATAAGCCAGAAGTAGCAGATCTTATAATAGATCTTATTACTTCTAAAGACCAATTCTATACAGATGCTAATGGTACTGTAACTAATGTCACTCCTTAGAATGTATTACAGTTCTTAGTAAACTTTGGACCTCAAACTGCCACTAATCCTAATGATACTAGATTATCTCCTGAATAGGTAAAAGCTAGAATGGATAAATAGTTCTATCTTACAGAAGATAATTAGTTAATAGTAGGGCAATAGGTGTATGACTTAAATGATATAACTACAGTTCCTGAAGTTAGAGATAGACTGAAAAAGTATATAATGGATAACTTCCATTGGAATATAGATGAAGCCGGTCTAAACTCTAACTACTTAGGTGGTGACTTACAATCATAGGTAAAAGATCCTAATTTATCTCCATTAGCCACATTCTTAAAGAACAATAGTGTAGATAAGATTACTTTGATACCAGGTATATTAGAATTTACTGATAGAGATTTTGGTATTATTAAAGATAATAATGGCAATAAACAAGTAGATTCTAATCATCCTAACGGTATTAGTGTACTAGGATGGTATATAAAACAAGGTATACTGCTGACTGACATTGCAGATACTATGCAAGATGCTAATGTATACATAGATGACGTAATGTTAGTGGATAAAACTGCTGAACATAAAGTAGAGCAATCTCAATAGAAAGTTCAAGAAGAGTCAAAAAGAGGCAGTATTACTTTACCTGATGAAACAGGTAAACAAACTTCTATTGACCTAGACGATATATTCTCTATATTAGATGGCAAGAAGAGAAAGGGCCCTAATATGGAAATATCTGAAAACGAATACAATAGAATGAATCCTACTCAGGCATCAGAATGGATTCAAACTACATTAGGTATTACTCCAGAAATAGTACCATCTGTAATAGAAGTAACTGAGGCAGGTAATTCTGTAGTTGGTAGAGTAACTGAAGATTCTATAATAATAACAGAGTCTGCTCCAGAAGGTGCACAGTATCATGAGGCATGGCATAGAGTATCTCAATTACTAATTGATTCTAAACACAGAGATAGAATATATAAGAAATATCGAAACTCTGGTTTAACAGATAAATAGATTGATGAGAAATTAGCTGATCAATTTAAAGACTTTATGCTAACAGAATCTGGAAATTATAGATTCGATACTAAGAATTGGTTTAGAAGAATATATGACTTTGTTAAGTTGTGGGCGAGAACTGGTCAATATGGTTTAGCTAAAATATATTCTGCTATTAATAGAGGTAAGTATTATGGATTAAAACCTAATGCTGATAATGTAGCTAGATTTAAAGAGATATATAAAGGTGAAGGACCTAATATGGAAGTATCTGGCTATCAGTTCAAACATATTCAAACTGTTAAACAGTTGAATGATATTATAAATAGTTTGACATATGCTTTTTTCTAGGTATCGTTTACTGATGGAAGCACTATAAATTATTCAGATCTATCTAAGGACGCTCCTAAATTTGATAGACTTAAGCTCATATTGCAAGCCCAAGCTTATAAATATCCTTCAGATGTTATAAATGAAGTAGTAGATAAGTTTGACTCTATTATACTTCCTATGTTGACTACTAAGTTAAAATAGTTAGGAATTAGAGCAATAGATAGAAATGAAGATGACACTATCTCTAATATAGAAGAAGGAACTGAAGGAGTAAATATAGGTCAACATACTGTAGAAGGTATGAATATATCTATCAGAGATAACGCTCCTGCCGAAGTTAAATTCTTCTTTCAAACTATACCAGCATATGAAATAGCAAAAGATGGTACTTCTTAGATCAAGTTTGATGAATATACTCACTTTCCTAGCTTCGTAGATCCTAATATAGCTTGGACTAACATTTTAAAAGACTTATCTGGATGTAGAACCATATCTAATATTGTAGATAAAGTATAGTTTTTTGCCAAAAACGGCGATCCTTTCTATCAAGCATTATTGTTTAGATTAACTACTTTAGTGAAGAACTCTATGAGCGATGATACTAATATATCTACTCAAGCAGAAGCTATGCTTACTAAGATAGAGACTGTAGTTACTTCTGACATCAATAGCTATATTACTGTAAAAATCAGTGAAGATGCTGAAACTGGGTTTACTAAGATGGAATTGAAGGATAACACAGTAGATGTTAAAGCTGCTAATTATCCAAAGGTGTGGTCTCAGTATTTCTTTAATAACTCTGGAGTATATAAGTATAATGAAAATGGAGCTATTGTAGCTGCGGATGGAGCTAAACAAAGTTTAAGAGTTATAATAGATAATTTCAATCGAATTAGAAATGCATTTACTAACAATAGAGGTATATTGAGAGCTGGTGATAAGAATATAGACTTACACCTATAGGCTAATCAAGAATACTTGAAAGACATAGTAGTACGTATGCTAAATTCTGTAGGTATAGGTGTAGATAAACCTACACTTAACAGAATGTTATTATCTGGAGATTATGGTAATCCTAGATTAGATCAATATACTTTACTAAATTCTTTCTTAGTAAACAGAATAAAGTTCGGAGGATTACCTAGATTGATAGAGACACTTGGTGTAATAAAAGATTCCATTAATAATGATGGAACTATAAAACCTATATAGACAGCAGAGGGTGTAATACAACCTACGCAAGTATGGGATAATTCAGGTTTTGTTAAAGAGATAGCCAATTATTACGCTTATCAACATGCTACTGATAAAAGTTTAAGTAGTTATGGACCTGATGGTAATACTTACTATATGGTATCTCAGAATAACTTTACTAAGGATAGACTTAATGAAATAGTAAACGATAAAGAAACATTTGATAATCTGAATGCAGTGGTGTATAATGGCAATTCTATAATACTTAATTCCGTTAAGAATGGCAATAAAGACTTATCAATTGAAACATTAATAAACTTTAAGGATACTACTTCACAAGATACAGGTAGAGACTATTTTGGTATTACTGATAGAGAGGACTATATTGCTAAAATGGTTGCCGTATTTAATGATAGAATTATATTCCCTACAGTAGCAGATAAGAAGACATATCATTTCATTAAAGGTATCAAGTTACCTCATGAAAGAATAAGATTCAACAATACTCCTCAAGGTGTGTTTATCCAATATGGAGAGCAGTCCTTAGACACTTTATTAGGTTATTGTTATGATGAATTGAATCAAATAGAGTTGTGTTTAAGACAAATTGATGATGATCCTACTCATTATGATGAAAGAACTGGCTTGCATTATAATGACGACGGTACTATAAATAACGATTGGTTAGAACCTAATAGAAGAATAAAGAACTTCCATACTCCCAACAAGGTAAGTTGGAAAGATAAAAATGGCAAAAAGCATACCAAGAAGTTAGAAGGTAATGGCGCTAGATTCTTATTACTAACTGGAATCAAAACTTCTAAAGGTTTTATTAGTTTTAACGATCCTATGAAATCTGCTAAGGAGAATCTTTAGACTGCTAAAGACTATTTCTTTAATTTATCTAGAGAAACATAGAAAGCGTTTTTAAGCTCTCTAATAAACGATCGTGTTAAATAGGAAATATCTACTGCTAAAGAATTAGGATTAATTGAAGGTAATGAAAATAACGATATATGGAGTTTACGTAGTGTATTACTAGATGATACAGAATTAAGTAATAGAAAAGCATTTTATAGTCAATTAGATCCTACAAATGCCGAAGGATACGCTATCTTTGATATGCTAGCTGATTACACTATCAATAGTATTATATCAATTAATGAGGTAGAGAAACTATTTAGTGGAGCTCCTGCTTACTATAAAGTTAAGTATGACGAACGTGGTCCTATAGATGTATCTATTGATAAAATCAAACGTCTAGGTTCTCTTACTTCTACTGGTTTGAATAACAGACTAGATTTCTTTAATGATCCTATTAGAGATGAATATGTAGTTGCTGAATTAAAAGACCATGAGATAATGGACAAACAGTACTACATATATGAAGGTCTATTTACTAGGGGTAACATTAAAGAAACCATTCAAGAACTAGAAGGTGAAGATGCCTGGAATGAAGTAAAAGACTTAAGTATTCAGGAAATTGAAAAGATCTATCCCGAATCTGTTAAGCTGGCTAGACAAGCTGCTAAAGTAGAAGTAGAGGGTTATAAAGAAGGCATAAATGTAGCAGATGCTGCTGTATATATTAGTCCTAATATGACTAGAGATCTACTTAGAATGCGTGGTGTATGGTCTCCTGAAATAAAGAAAGCATTTGAGATACTTACTAATGAAGATACAGCTGATTTGTGGGATTCTGATCCCAAACTGTATGCTGAAGCTAATAAGGTTATATTAAATGCTATGAAGTATATGGCATTTGGTACTAGATTCAATGAAATACCTGGATTAGGTATACCTTACTTCAATAAGATGGCATTGTTCCCATTATTCAAAAGTATAGCTACTGGTGACATAAAAGCACTGTATGATAGAATGACAGACCCAGATAAACCAGTAGATATGGTATTATTTGATTCTGCTGTTAAAGCTGGTTCTAGATCTCCTATGAAGTTCTATAGAGTAGCTAAAGACAGTGAAATAGAACTAAGGGATGGACAGACTGTTCTTAGTGCCAAAGTTACTGATGAGTTAATTAATGAAGAAGGAAATACTCTTAATGATTTCAATAACTTAGTTACTTATACTTAGAAGTTTAAATACTTAAGACAACAGTTAGAAACTAATCCTCATACACATGAAGAGCAGATGGCTGGTACTCAGTTTATGAAAGTAAACTTGTCTAACCTACGTATGGATGATTTATATGGTATTGAAGGTAAGTAGGTAACTGGTAGAGAAATCAAGGACACTATTATGAATGCATTGAATAAATTGTCTGATATGGGTGTTCAAGACCTAAAGGATGAATTATTCAATAAAGACGGTAGTGTTAATGTAACTAAGTTAGCTAAGATGCTAGAAGATGATGCAAGAGAATCTGATGCTAACGATAATGTATTATCTGGTCTTAAAACAGCTAATAATCAATTTATTATTCCGTTATCTTCTTTATCTGATAATAAGTGGTTAGAAAGTAGATTTATTTCTATGATCAACAAACAAGTTATTGATGTTCATATACCAGGTGGAGCATTTATTCAAAGGTCTACCTTAGGTCTAGAGGCTACTTCTACTAAAGTAATAACACCTAATATGATAAATGACGGTAGAGTGCTTAAGTCTATTAATGAGGAAGGGTCAATGGATTCAGTAGTAAGTATAAACTTGTTTAAATATTTTATACCTAATTACGATAAACTGACATTTAGAGAAGCCAGACAATGGCTTATTGACCATGAAATTATTGGTGATAAAGCTACAGCTAACGCTATTGGTTATCGTATTCCTACTCAGTCTATTGCATCTATATCTCCATTACGTTTTGTAGACGTATTCCCTGAAATAATGGGTGATACTATTATGCTTCCTGAAGACTTCACTAAGCTTACTGGTTCTGACTTCGATATTGATAAACTGTATGTAGCTAGATTTAGTTATAACAATAAAGGAGTTAAAATTACCAAAGGTAATGCTCTTAAATATGAAGACGTACGTAGTTCTATAAAGAATGAAATGCTAGATGCTTACATGAAAGTATTGCTTACTAAAGACAATACTAACTCACTTAAGTTATCTATTGATAATGCTACAGAGAATGTAAAAGAAGTACTTAGAGATATTGAAGGACCTAGTAGTTATCATCCTACTCCATTTGAAGTATACTCTCCTACTTATCAAGAAGCTAGAAAAGCTGAATATACTGGTGGTAAAGCTGGCATTGGACCTTTTGCATTGAATAATACACATCACATCCTTACTTAGCTTACTAAGCTTAGAATGACTAGAAACGAATTTACTAGCACTCTAGATATATGGAACTTAGGTGGTATATATGATACTCCTGTAAAAGGGATGTAGAAAGGCGGTAGAATACTTGACTGGCTGTCTGCTATGATTAATGGTTTTGTAGATATAGCTAAAGATCCTTATATTGTAAGGTTAAATGTTAATTCATGGACTTACAATATGGTATCTTTCTTATTACGTACTGGTAAAGGTAAACAAACATTCTATTTTGTTGCTCAACCTATACTTAAAGAAATGGCGGAAGCTGTTATAAAGACTAAAGGTAAGTATGGTATAGACAGAACTAAGACCCCTACACAGTTAGAGAATGAAGCCATTGAATCTGTACTTGACAAATATGATCCTACTAAGAAGTATAGAAAGAAATATGAATTTATAAATAAAAATGATAATTCAAAAGCTAACGAATATCAGGATTTATTCAGAACCTATCAAAAAGAAAATGGTGAATATACATCTAGAACAAGAGAGTTACTTAAACTAGATAAAGAAGAAATAAGTAACTTTAATGAAGAATAGGTTCGCATATACTATGCTTGGAAAGCATTGAAACCATATGCTGATTCACTAGCTAATCTTGTTAAATACTCTAAAGTAGATACTAAGAAAACGGGTAAAACCTTTGCAGAATAGCAGACATATTACAACGGTATGTGGGCAATGACAGAGGATGCTAACTTTGCAGATGGTGAGATAGAAAGGTTCTATAATGAGACTTTTATCGCTAAGAAAACTGAAAACAGTATTCCATTTGGTACTTCTATATTCAAGGATCTATTATTAAGAAATACTAGTACATTCTTGGATAAGAAAGATGTAATGTTAGCATTACTTGGTAGAAAGAATAATGCAGATTCCAAGTTATTGAATGCTCTTATTTCAGGAATGGAAGCTCAAATTAAGAGTGGATTCTTTAACTAGTTTATATATCAAAATGGTATTGACATCACTAGTATGTTTACTGGTAAAACGTCAATGGCTAAACGTATCAACAATTTCAAACATTAGATATTGAAAGGTAATCCAAAACTAAGTAGATTCTTGAATAACGATGGTACGATAAATAATGACTTTATAAACTATTTGATACCAAATATAGATTACAACGGATTAGATTTTATTGACACTTCTGCGTTATTAGATGCAGATTAGTCTTAGGCTAATAATTTAATAAATTATTGGAGAGAATTAATAGATGATCCAGAACCAAAAGTAAGTCAATTGTTTAAGGACTTAGTAGTGTATGCATTTATCACATCTGGAGATAATCCTACTATGAACTCGTTCTTCCAATATGTTCCAAATAGTTATAGAATATCAATAGGTTATACTGATTATATTCAGACTAAATTAGATGAATTATCTAATGGGGTTGATCAATCTATAGTAAGAGATGACTTATTCTTAAACAATTGGTAGAATGACAAATTAGTAAGACCTGTAGATTTATATAATAAGAAAGGAGTTAAACTATATTCTATATCGTTAAACGACCAATCCGTCGTTCCTAATATTATAATGGGAGAAAGGCAAGATAAAACAGATAAGCCTGCCGTTAGACCTAGTAATTGGATAAAAATGATGGATATAGATAATGAAGGGCAAACAAAAGAAAGAAGTTTTCCTATATTCTATCCGTATATTAAAATAAATGATGGTTTAGGGTATACTCCAGCTAATTATCATGTATATTCTCTTATAGGTTATAAACAAGCTGCTGATCCAGATACTAAACGTTTGAATTACATACCTATTTATGGATTAGTATCTAAGAAAGGCTACAAATATAGAGGTCACACTGTAGTAGAATATGGTAAGGAATCTCAATTTGACTTTAATAGAGAAAACGTATGGGATTATACAGAAGCTTTATAGAATCAAGAAGCGTTAGCTGATATGTCTGATGAATATAGTAAGCCTAACTGGTAGAATTCTGATATTCATTTGATTACTGATCTTCCTCCTTATTAGAATATGAATTATGCTAAAGGGCAATAGGATATGGTATTTGAATAGGAGCAAGATGATAAAGATGAAAGTGAACAAGGAGTGATACTTAGTGAAGCCGAAGAAGGTAAAGATTCTTATAATAAAATATATACAACTACACAATTAGCACAAGAATGGTCTTCTAAAGAAGGATGGTCTGTTGAGTATTTTAATAAAAGAGTACTTCCTAAAATAAATCAAGCTTGGTAGATAGAATACGAACTAGCCCCAGATTAGTCTATTACACCTAAATTAAAAGGTTCTATGAATTATAGTTATGAGGATAACGCTAATTCCAGTATATAGTCTAAAACTACATTGGATGCTATTAAAAATGGGGAGCGTACAGCTACTACTAGATATGAATCTGATAAAAATATTGAACATTGGAAATAGGCGAAGGTAGGAGATATTATAGAATTTCATAACAAAGAAGGAAAATCTGTAAAAGTGGTAGTTACTAAACCTCTTACTAAGTTAACAGAAAAAATTAGTTCTACATAGTTAAATTTGTTTCCTTCAGAATCAGATGTATTGTAGAAAGTTAGAGACTATTTAACAGAATTAAGTAAGGAAAATTCTGAACTATCAATAGATGATAAAATAGAGGAATTTACTCAATTATTACGTAAAGAAAATCCAACTACTCCAGAAGAAGTGGAAGGTTTGATTAACAAATTTATATGTAATTTATAATATGAATAAATATTGTCCAATTAAGAGTCTTCCCGAATGGAAGGAGTTAGTAGAGATAGTAGGTGAGAATAAAGCCTACTATCTTTGGGATTAGAATAAAGGAAATGGATTAGATAAGGCTTCTAATGGAGAGGATTCTAAGCTGTTTTCAGACCTTCTAAGCAAATTTGATGGAGATCGTAAACAAGCTATCTTAGCAAAGGCTGAAACCTTTACAAATGCATTTAAAACACAATTATCGGAAGAATTATCTAAACAAGTAGATAATAATGGAGAGTTGTTAATTGAAGCATATAATAAAAGATATGATACTAACCTATTAGGTCAATTAGGAGAATTTGTGGATACCGTAGATGTTGTAAATTTCTTCATTAACCATAAAGAGGTTGCGCCTCAAACTAAAAATCTTCTTAAATATTTAAACAAAGTAAACAGACCTTTCATTATTCGTGAAGGGCATAAGAAGGGATCAAGAGCATCTTCTGGTTCTGCATTATATCTATATTCAGACATAATCAAAAAATCCTCAGTACAACAGAATGCTGAAGATGTTGCACACGAGATGTTACATATATATTTAAGGAAAGAATATGATAATAATCCTAAATTCAGATCTGAATTAGATAAATTACAAGAAAAATATAGGCAAAAGTTAGGAGACAGCTGGTATGGACTGGGATTAAAAGATGAAAGTGATGAATTTTTAAATGAGTTCTTATCTAACTCTAACCTTAGAAGCGAATTATAGAAAGTAGATAAAACCCTCTTTCAACGTATATGGGAGACTATATTGGGATTAATAAAAAATATATTTGGTAAAGACACGTATAGATTACCAAAAGACTTATTAAATGCTCAAACATATGCTATAAGTTTACTAAATAAGGTAAATCAAGGAGAAGTAAGTATATACAGTGTACTTGATTTTCCAGAAAGGTATACAGGAGAAGAATTCAATAAACTTGATGTAAGACAATAGGAATAGATAGATAAATTATACTAGAAAATACAAAAAGGTTTAAAGGATAGATTAAATGCTGTTAAACATTATAGTGTGAAAAATCCTAGAACGTGGAATCAAATAACCACTTTAATATCCCAATTATCTAAATCTGAAACTGAACAAGGTATACTGCAATTCGTATAGCATGTTAGTGATACTATAGGAGATAGTATAAAATTCCTATCTAAACCAATAGATGAAATTAATGCTAAACAAATTAGACAGTTATCTAATGACTATCTAGGTTTCTATAAACCACTAATAGATCAAATTCAGTATGCTGTAGATACTACAGATATATTCAAAGAATTATCTGATTACGCAGAGATAAAACAAAAGATAACAAATATAGATAAATAGCTAACTACTGTAAATAATAAATTTACTAATGTACTTAAGTAGAAGGGCTATCAGTTACTATAGGAATATTTACAATCTAGAGCAGTACCATAGGAATACATAGATAAGGCAATAGCTTGGTTAGACGATCCCAAACATGATATAAATATATTTATAAACTGGTTTGGTATGGCTAGTAATAGTGACAATATGATTGTATAGACTATAGCTAATATGCTTTAGAATACAATGAATAAAACAGATAGAGAGACACTATAGGTAGGCACCGAATTAGTTAAACAATTAAATATAGTTAAAGAAAAATATGGTAATGACGTTCAAAAGCTGTTATATGAAAAGTATGACGATGGTACGTATACAGGTTTAAGAGTATCTCCGATAAATAAAGGGCAGTTTAAGAAAGATCAAAAATAGTATTTAGACGAATTAGCTAATAAGTTAAGCATACAAAAAGATGAAAATGATCAATATGTAATGCCTGATGATGAAGATATTCAAAAGAAATGGTTTGACGGAGTAAATAAATTCTATTCCGAAAGAGCAGATAGAAAATACAAATCTGAATATTATACTACTAGAAATAAAATGCTCTCTATGAAAACTAGAGACGCCATAAATGAAATTAACAATTATATTAACACTATAGTAGATCCTATTACTATAGATGGAGTAGAATATGATAATTTACTATCAGAATCAGAGTATAATTCTCTACTTAATCTGCGTAAACAAAAATCTTTGTTAGCTAATAGATATAATCTTGATGGAAGTGTAAAGACTGGAGATGATTTATTAATAGCAAATGAGTTATCTGCTTTTAATGAAGTAGTACAGAAACACGTTAAATATAAAACTGACAAAGAAAGATATAATAAAGATAGATCTAAAATAGTAGCTAAATATGGGGAAGACTCTTCACAGTTGGCTTTATGGGAATCTAGAAATCTTAAGAAATAGTATACACAAGAGTTTTATGATCAATTGGATAGTATAATAAAAGCAGAACAATCCGATGATTATAAAGAAGCAGTTAAAAAACGTAGGGAATTCCAACAGTTGTTTAAAGACCCATACTCTAATAAGATTAACCCTGATTTAATGTCTGACTCTGAGAAAAGAGAAATGCTTAAATTAGACTAGGATATAGCTAATCTTTATACTTGGAGAGAGCAAGTCACTACTGAAAAGAAATTTAGTGATATAGCAGAAGTAACTGTTACAGAACAATATTATAAAGATAGCTAGGCAGCTAGAGAGTCGGGTACTGAAGCTTATAATGATTGGTTTAATAAAAATCATTATGAGGATGGTAGAGGTAAAATGCATCCAGCATCATATTATACAGAGTTAAAACCAAAAGACGAACTGTTAGAAAAGTATACAGAATATGCACCTATAAGTAGGTACTCTACTTTAGATAATACATCTAATTGGTACAATAAGAATTGGGACCCATCTGGACCTGCCATACAACCTAATAAGAAGTATTATGATAATAGTAAAGCATATAAGGAAGTAACAGATAAACCAGAATTAAAGAAACTATATAACAGTTTGTCTGATACTATGAAAAAGGCTAACGAATATATATCATTTCTAACGTTTGCAGATGATAATAGAATGCCTTAGATACCAGCTAGATTCATGTAGGTACTTGGTAGAAAAGACAATGTACTCAATGCCTTAAAATATGTATTTGAGGATATAGCTGTTACAAAAGTAGATGACATGGATTATGTTGAAGAGTTTACTACAATGCCTAATGGAGACCCTATCAAAGTAATACCTACTAGATTTATAAAGATGTTAGATGATACTAATGAAATATCTACTGATGCTGTAGCATCTACTATAGCTTACTATAATATGGCTGTTAATTATAACAATATGGTAGAACAGTAGGATGACGTAGAACTTCTACTTAATTTGCTTAAAAATATTTATATAAGAACTAAGAAGGAGTTAAAAACAGCAGGTTCATCAAATATATATAAACAAGCTTAGTTGTTAGTTGACAGAATAATGTATGGAAGAAACAAGACTCCTATTATTGTAGATATTTTGGGTAAAGAGATAAACGTAGGTAAGACACTTGATATAATAAGAGGTTTTGTTACTAAGGTAAACTTGTCTGGTAACCTATGGTCTATAGGTACTTCTTTCTTTACTGATGCTACTTATACTACTTTAGAGGCTAAGATGGGAAGATTCTTTGATATGAATGATCTCAAATTTGCTTCTGGTGAATTTGCTAGACAATTACCATATATAATGGCAAATATTGGTAATCCTGTTCCTAAAGGTAAATTGTCATACCTGATGTAGCTTAATCAAGTAATAAAGGATAACAAAGAAATATTTGATAGGCTTGATGAAAGTTAGGTATTAAGATCTATAAATTAGAATTTCTGGTTTGCTGGTTATACCTAGTCTGATTATACAGTTAAAAGTCATACAGTTATAAGTATATATCATAGCTATAGATTTGTAGATGGAGAGGGATTTATGACCAAACAATAGTACATAGATAAATTTAATTCTAATAGTACTAAGTTTGAGTAGCTACCAGTTACTTTATATGATGTATTTAAAGAGGATGAGAATGGAGATATAAAAGTATAGGATAAATATAAATAGTACGTTAACGATAAGTTATAGAATGAAGTAAGGAATAGAATTAATATACTTACTTAGAGAATAGATGGTACTCTAAGAGAGATAGATAAAGCAGCAGTACACGCTAATGCTATTGCTTCATATATAGTACTACACAGAAACTTTATGATATCTGCATTACATGATAGATTTAAGAGAAGACAATTTAATCTTGATTTAGGAATAGAAGAAGAAGGGTATTACAGATCTACTGGTAGGTTCTTAAAGAATATTATAGGACAGAGACATTTTGCTATAACTTAGCTATTAGCAGATTATAATAATTTAAAAGAATACGAGTAGTATGCTGTTAGAAGAACACTGAATGAATTAGTACTTATAGCAGCTTCTACTGCAGTAGCTCTTGTAATGGCATCAATTGTAGATGGAGACGATGAGTACGATACTTGGTTAACATAGTCTATTACATATTTAGCTATGCGTTCTGCTTTTGAGTTTAGAACTATGTATAACCCATTTGAATTTATGTCCTTAATTAAGTCTCCTACAGCTGCTTTTAACTGGTTTGATAATGCCTCTAGTTTTATTAATCTTATGAATCCAGCATCATATGTAGGTGATAGAACCCCATTTACAATAATAGATAGAGGACCTTATAAGGGATTACCAGTTATATTGAAAAATATAATTAAAGTTACTCCTATTAAGAGTATCATAGAAGCAACAGACCCAAAAGCAAAAAGAAATTATTTATAGAATTAGTTAATGAACTTCTAAAAGTTTCTATCTAAATTATCAATTCGTTAGATATATTGTAAAAAGAAAGGCTGAGTATTAAGTTACTCAGCCTATTTTGTTATGAGAGTTCATCACGCTACTCATAACTATAATAATCTTCCTCAGGTAGTTCAGCACTTATAGTATCACCAAATCTATAAGTATCTAGAAATAATCTTTGTGCTAATTCTGGAACAGGCACGTTTGCCCAAAATCTATTTATTTCTAATGCTGCATTTACATTATATGTTTTACCTACTGATTTAAGATCATTAATATCTTTCTTATATTTAGGATTACTTAAACAATATACAGTATAATGCTTACTATTTATAGTAATATACCTAGTATTATATAGAGAATCTAGATTCTTAAACTTCCTATATCTATCTATAGATTCTTTAGTATTTACACTACTATCGTATACAAGAAAGACCTTTTCTTCTAAAAAAGGTCTATTTTTATCTGTAGTATAAGCGTTTATGAATCCACTTTCTACAGTTAAATCATTCCAAGTAAGATTATCATCTAATAATGGTACAATGTATATACTAACATCATTCAAGTTCTTCAACACCATTATTCTCGTAATATTTACGAGTATGTTCCCAATTGTCTGAACTGATATGATATGAAATTTCTTTTAAAGTATCTGCTATAATATTTCTACGTTTGAGTAACTCCTCTTCGTTAAACATATTAAATACTCTAACTTCGTATTTTCCATTTGTTTGTATCGCAATAATATACGCTTCAAAATCATAATCATCTGGATTAAGATTTAATTCATTAAGCATATACCAAGTAATAGCACAAAGGTAAAAAGCTATTTGCCTGTAATAATCGAATTCTTCTACAGAATGTTTAAAATTATAAACATCACTAGTAGTTTTAAGGTCTATCAAAATGATTTTCTTATTAACATGATCAAACATTACTCTATCAAGTAAAGATTTACATTTTACATCATATAAATCCCAATTAATATGATACTCATTATGACAGGTATATGTAGTTGGAACATTAAACAGCAAATTATTTGCCGCTACATGTTCTTGTAGGTTTTCCTTAATTTGCTTTAGCATAGTTAAATCAGCAAATGAAATAACCTTCTTTGTAGAACTTACTTGTAGATAAGTAATATACTGACTATAAGTTTCTACAATGTGCTTTGCTTCTGATCTCTTTATATCTACTCCTTTACTATTACTATAAGAATTATTATAGGCATCTAGTAATAGCTTCTCCTCATCTATTAAAGGATCAGTTAATTTATGAGTACTATAATACTCACATAAATCTTTCTGTTGTTTTACTTTTGGAACTTCAAAATCTAATATTTCATAGTCCTTCCAAAATTCCTCAGGTTGAAGTATATATTCGTGTATCATAGTTCCTTTTTCAAGGAATTTACCTGATATACCTTCTTCATTTCCATCTAACATATCACGAAGATATCTTGGTCCTTTCTTAAGAAACCATCCTATAGCACTATTACTGATGCGAGTGTTATCTTCATAATAAGGAATATCAATCTTCATCATTTAATGAAATATTTAATTTTCCGTATTATCTTTTTCACTTAATACAAAATCTTTAAAAGCTTTAAGCCGTTCAATATCTGTATTAGTATCTAGATAAGAATCGTAGTAAACAAAAGCATCACTAAAACGTCCAGTTTCTAAACTACTCTTCATAAGATCTAACCATTTTTCTTTCTTTTCTTCTTTTTCAACTAATTCTGATTCAATAAAAGCATTAAACTTTCGAGTCATTAATACTTCATTCACTTTCTTTTCTAGCTTACTGTAAATCTTCTGTAATAAGTTCATCTTCTTCTGTATTTAAATTAGTATTCCAAGGAATTTCATCTTCTTCCTGTGTATGCTGTTTATAGAAATCTTTTTGCATTTCAAGAAATTCTTCTAACTCTTTCATAGTTAAAGAATCTTTTCCCTTTAATGCATAAAAAGCACTTAGAACTCCTTTTAATGAGTCTAAGTAAGAAAGAATAGCTTCTTCTTTGTCCATAATATCAATTGTAATAGGAGTAAACTCCTTCTTATGATTGTAATTATCATTTAACATAGAACAATTATAATATCCTTGTTCTTGTAAATCTTCTCCATCATGCCAATGACCATATAAATGAGCTATTTTATGTTTAGCTGCATTTTCTAATAATTCATTTTTAAATGGATTATCATGAGTAATTAAGATATCTATATCATTAGGTATCTTATTATAATGAGATATTATCTCATTTGTATTATTTACTTCTCCTGTATCAGGATCTATTTCTCCAGGTTTTATTCCATCATCCTCAAATGCCCATCTTTTACTCTGAAAAGTAATAGATTTAATCCAAGGACAACCATAGAACTTTATTCCTTTATAAGTATATTGTCTATCTATTAAGATAACTAATTTATCATTAGTTCTTACTGATAAATCATTTTGTAATTCATCTAGATAACCGTTATTATAAGCGTGTTCTAAGAAAAAATCCTTTGTGTTCAGTACAATTCGCTAATTTGTACCCGTATAAAACAGCTCATACTTTCTATTCGTATGAGAACCGACTATCTCACATCTTCACCCTAACGTGTTAAGAGCTACGTGTTTCCACTTGCTTAAGTGTACTTCCATTTCAGGAATAGTCTGTGAACCTTCTGCAATTACGCAGCTTGGCTGACGATAACCATTTCAGGCTTCTCCTCAATTAACGTAGTTTCGATTACAGATTTCTCTGTAAAAGCACAAATTATATTTTCAAATTTTTTACGTTTAGATTCTTCATATACTCTTGCATTATTATAAATGTAATTATAAAAACTTTTAATTTGTTGTCTTCCAGAATATTCCATTGTACAAATATGTTTTTCTGTTTTAGCTTTAGAAAAATTTAACTTTGTTTTTCTAAAACCTAATTGTTTACACATATAATCTTGCAACGCGTTAATAAATTCGTAATTTCCAGTAATTGTAAATTTTACGTTATGTATTATTCTTTCTCGTTTACCAGATTTACATTCTTTATCTGTTATTAACATTATTTTTCTTTTTCCTTCCCAAATACACCCATCACCGTCGAAATATCCTCTTATAAAAGAGTTCATGTATATAGATGGTACAATATTTGGATTAAATGATATTAATAGTGATTTTTTAGGTACACAGCCATATTCTTTTAATTTATTAGCCATGTGTTTACTTACAAATTGGCAAGAATAAAAAGTATTTCCTACTTTTGGCTGAGTTATTTGAATATCTTTTGTTAATTTGATAGCTTTTTTAAAAGATATAACCGAATTAACTCTATCTTTACTCTGTCCAAAATGTATTGTATTATTACTAATTGCTCCGTCTGCAAATAGAAAACCTAACCAATACGCTTTCTCATCACAATCAATATTATCAAAATAATGTTCGTTTAATGAATAATCTAATTTCATATAATATAGTTTTTAAATTTATATATCATATAACGTATAAAATTAGAAAAAGTTTATGATTACCAGGAGTAATAATCACCTTTTTACATGGCAATCTATTAACCCAATTAGTAAATCTATTATACCACCAATGTCTTGATGCATCTATAGATCGTTGGTCATTTAGATTAATAATATCACCAGGAATGCATAATACATCACATTCTGGTATATCTTTAAATTGACCATGTATATCACTTAAACTACATACTTTCATAGTTAAAATTTAAAGGCTAGTATTTCTACTAGCCTTATTTGTTATTACGCAGCTGATTTAAGATTAATTATAAGATGTTCAGTTTCATCTTCATAATCATCGTCATCCCAATCATCATCGTCATCGTTGTCATTATCATCGTTGTAATCCTCATTAGAATTATATTCTACAATTTCTTCTTCTTTTGTAGTAATATTTAAATCCTTTAAAAGATCAGCATTAGATATTTCAGGGAACATTAACTTCTCATCAATAAATGATAAGATATTATCAATAGATAATAAGTTAAAGTTACTTACAATGAATTTATAGATAGAATCAATATCACTCTCTTTTATACCTTTATCCTTTAAAATCTCTTTAAGGAAACGGGCATTATCATTAGGTTCAAAATGACGACTATAACGAACACGAGAACAACGATCTTTTAGATAACAGTTAACGCTTTCTTCATTATTACATGTAAAAAGAACTAACTTCTTTGCATTTGTCTGCACACCATCTAACCATCCTAATAAGTCTTCTGTATCCCAGTGCTTATCTACTTCATCAAAAATTACTACTACTGGAGTAGAGAATCTACGAAAGAAGTCATTAATCATATGTGTAGGGAAATCTTCATCTACTACAAATATGGGAAGATTAGACTTTTCTGCAATGACTTTAGCCATAACAGTTTTGCCAGTGCCTTTGATACCACTAAGCATTACACCAGTAGATAGTTTACTAGTATTGTTAAAGTAATTAATTACACGTTTTACAAAGATTTCGTCATCTTTAGTCGTGTAAACTTTCTTAGGTAGGCTAAGTGATCCATCTTCTTCAAGGAATACTCCTACTCCAAATCTATCAAACTTCAAGTTGTATACTTTACCGTTTACTAAATCACAATCCAAACCATTAGGTTTTGTTACTATCTTGTTGTCTACTTTAATAAATTCTGACATAATCTGTTATTTTTTAGTTTTTAATTCATTGATCATTTGATCAACTTGCTTTTGGTTTCTTACTAAGTATAGCTTATACTTAGCATTACTCTTCATAAGAGTATATTTAAAGATTTTCCAACGCAAAGGAAATGAATCACCCATTAAGCCTTTACATTCTATTATAAAGTCTTCTCCAATAAAGTCTGGTAAGTACGTCATAGCTCTTACCTTTTCTCCATTATATTCAAACTTAGGTATAAGTTCAAAATGAGTAGATTCATATTCTGCTGGGATATTAGCTTCTTTTAACTTTTTGTAGGTATAGGTTTCAAGTTTACTTCTAAACTTAATTTCATCATATACATTAGGAGTTGCATTCCTTACTTTCCCCTAATTCTTTTTCTTCTTTGGTATTTTGCTTTTTAATTTCGCCATATAACCATTCTTTTATTTCTTCAAAACTATTTGCTTTAATAGCATCAGATATATCTTTAGCTTTGAATTTCTTATGTACTAAAAGCCCTTCTAAGCCTGTTTTAAGGCTCATTTTGCGAAGATATTTTACGCCTGCATTATCTCTATCAAACAGAATGATAATACGCTTAAAACGCTTCTTAAGACCTTCTAATATATCATTAGGTATAAATGTACTCTCCGATGAAGGAGATATAGCTGATATTCCCATTTCATAGAGGCACATTACATCTTTCATACTTTTAGTTATAATCAAAGTATCACCTTTACTTGGTAATTGAGCATACCCTTGTATGTCATACTCAGTAAGGTTATTCCTCCATTTAGTATATTTATCAGCTAAAGGTCTATATATTTTAAAGTTGTTATACACTTTATAAGCATACATTGGATTATCTTCTTTATATATTCCTTTAACTATTCCATTACATAAGTAATACTTAATACTATTCACATTAAATTTCTTTAATGTCTTTTCGGAGATATTAAACTGAGACCAATAATTGATATCAGTAGGAGTAAATTTCTGCCTTACTATACCAATTACAGTCTCAGATGAAGGTATATATTGCTTAGAGCTATCGAGTTTAGTGTCTGTAGTAATATTAAGCTGTTTAACAATATCTTTTAGTATATCATTATAATTTGTTAAACCTGTATACAATGATACAAATTTAACTATATTACCACATTCACCTGTTCCATGGTCCTTGAATAGTAACTGTTTAGTTCTCTTGCTATAATAGATTCCAAAAGAAGGATTCTTATCCTTACGAAATGGACTATTATATATAGCACCAACCTTAAACTGTCCAAGGTAGTGAGCATATATATCATACTCACTTACTTTAGATAATATATAATCTAAAGTAATATCAGTAGGGATTTTAACCCTTCTTTTGTCATACATATTGTTGTATAATTAATTGTGAGAGAGGATGGATTCGAACCACACCACACGCTACCTCCTAGAGGCCTGTACTACTCCATTACAGTTAACGTATCTCCCGTATATCCTATAGCTCTCACTACTATAGGATAAAATTTGTTATTATATGTTATTTTACATTGACGTAAAGTTTAAAAAATATTAGACAATATATGAATAATCTCTGGAAAAATTACTTTACATCTTCGTGTTCGCACAAAAATAGCAGTAATCAGTACGAGAAATCAATAGCCGTATAGCCCTTAGGCAGTCATCTATTCCCTATTCAGTACCGCTACTATTTTATAGGACAGTAAAATCTTTTATCTAGTGATGAAAGCTATACTTCCTAAAAAAGACGTCGAAATAAACTTCGTATCATAGGACTCACACCTATCTTTGTACACCACTATGCGGGATTTAGGCATAGCTGCTATTTATTGCATAACGTATCAATCTATTCCGAATAATTTTATTATCTGCTTTATTTTGCTATCGGCAGATCTTTTATTTAGACACTCTCCATGATTAATGACAATATTTTCTCTGGTCTGTTCAAGCTCCATTTCTACAGCTCTTCCCATTCCCCAACCATTTTTATATCTGCCCTTTTGATGAGCAAATAAATAATAGCGAAAAAACCAAGGACTTATTCCATTAAGTATTAATCCTTGATTCAAAGAATCTTCATGTCGTTTTAAACATACTTGTACTGTGTATTTAACACCTTGCTCTCCTTTATACATACCACTTGAATCAAGAGTACAATCACAAGAATATATTGCTACACGATATCCTAGATTCTCGAGTAAGTCTACAATCTGCATTGCAGTATAAGCTTTAACGAGCATCTCTTGTGAACCGATACCACAGTTTTCGGATATTATTACATATATGTTTACTAAACGTCCACTTCCTATTCCATGACTTTTAACTCGCTTTTTCATAGCTGGAAAACCGTCTATAAGTCGATCATAGCTAATATCATCACCATCAGTTTCATCCCATTTATAAGATCTCTTTGAACCACCTAAATTAAGATTTAAATCTAGCTTTTTCATTTCAGCTAGACCTTTAGTATAACTATATTGACTCTTTTTAATAGTTGCAATATCGTTACCTCTAAAGCTTATTTCTTCAGTTTGTAGGTGGCGCAAAGTATCTTCTATATTACCCTCAGGTGTAGGATGAAGAGCGTCTTCATAAAATTTACTAATGCTATCGTACGTATAAGATAATTCTACCATATAGAAATTGTTTTAACGTTTCTTACTAGCTTTTTCTATTCCTTTTTCAGTTAACCATCTAGTTAACTGCTCTTTCTCATTGTCTGTCCAGTTAATAGTCAGACGCCATTTCCAATCCATGAAATGATGATACTTAAGATTATGACCAGCTTGGATCATACGAGTTGAACATACTTTTCGTAAGTTCTGCTCTTGAACGAAAGCTCTAAGAATTCGAACATATTCAACAACTTCTGCATCGTATCTATCTTCAAATTTAGCAGAGTACGTAACCTCTACAATACCACCAACAAAGCGGTCTATAGTGGACGCATCTAACTGGTTATTTGCTACATATTGACGATCACATCCAAAACCAAAAGTATTACTAGTAGCAATAATAATACAGTTTGGATGTCGATGAACTAAGCCCGTAGTAGTCTCAATTTCATCGTTAGCTAACGCTGCATTTAAGATCTGTGCAACTGCAGGATCTAATGCCGTTATCTCGTCAATCAATATAATAGATGGCTCAGCGTAAAACTCTGCAAAACGAGTTTTTTCACGCGTCGGATACTTATAACCAATAAACTCGGTAGCCGAAGTACCAATGCCGCAACTAATACAAAGGTAAGGTAATTCTAGCTCTTTAGCTACATTTCTTGCCATTGTACTCTTGCCGCATCCTGCTGGACCAACCATCCATATATTCTTTATGCCAGCGTCAATAGTTCTACGTAACTTATCTTCTGGCTCAAGGTCAGTAAACTTAAATCCTAGTCGTTTACTCTCCTCTAGATACTTTAGTCTTTCTGCTTCTATTTGTTCTTTTTCATACTTATCAAGTAATTCATTTATCTCTGCTTCTTTTTGTTTGAAAGATATACAATGAACTATCTTAATAGCAGTTAAAGATGTCTTGTACTCGTTACCAAGATAATCGATAAATACAAATTTACCAAACGAGTCTTTTAACTGGTAAATATCTTTTCTCTGTTTTAATCGTTTCTTCTTTCCATTTTCTTTAATAGTAGTGGAAATAGCAGCATAAACAATATCTCCTTCTTTTAACTCATCACGCTTAATATTATGTCCATCTTTAATATTAATGTTTTGAATTGTATAGTTAGAGTCTATTATATCTGCTTCTTTACCTACTTTTTTAAGGAAAGTTTTATTAATAAATTTTGATAAACGCATTATAAATTGATTTTAGTTATACAAAATAAAAACGAGGATTATACATTTTATAGTATATAATCCTCGTATCGCTATATTTACCTAGCGTAGGTAGCTATTTCATTTGTAGAATTTATCAGAACGGCAAACCGTAAGGATTTGCTTCTGTAGTATTAGTAACTGCAGCTTCCATAGTAGGAGTTATACTGCTCATAGTTGAACCAATACTTGCTACAGGTGTCTCAACATCTGCAACAATAGGCTTAGCAAAGTTATCAATACGTAATTCAGTAATAGCTGAAGTCTGTCCTTCAGGTAATACCATAGGTTCTACAAATGTATATTTTGCATATGACGGAAGAGTAGTATACCCTTTATCGTTATATACAACTTTGACTCTTAGAAGTTTAGACTTATCTGCATTATTCAAATAATCTACTACTTCTTTAGAGAATTCTTCAAATTTAGTACCGTTAAATACAAGTTGTTCATCCTTATAGAAACAAAGCAACAACTGCATAATACGAGAAAATTGATTATCTTCTTTCTTCTGTACTGCTTCATCACTGAGTTCACCATTCTTATTATCAGGTTTCCATTCAGTCTGTACTAATGTTGCTCCGTCTTTCTCAAATGTTACCTCAAAGAATTTTCTACCTGTAGGAGATTCTGCTACACGTGCACTCTTAAGTGCTACATTTTCTTGAATACCTGCGGGGATAAACTTAACGTCATTCTTTGTTACTTGTTGCGCTCTTTCTTTACTATACATATCTTATTTCCTTTTTTTATTCTGGTAAATAGATTCTATCCCAATGGGTAGTAATCTTGTTATTTTCATCACTTTCTGCTATTACTATCTTTTTTCCTCTAATATGAGGGGCTCTTGCTTCTCGTATAGAGTTATCTCCTCCTTCAAATGAAACTATTGTTTCATTCTTTTTACGATACACATAACCTACAGCATCAGCTTCACCACATACTATGTCTCCTAACTTACCTACAAGATCTAGAGCCATTTCTGTTAGTTCTTCTCCCTCTTTGTTAATCATCTTATCTTTAGTATGTCCTACTAAGATAAAATTATCACAAAGCTCTTTAAACATATCTATGACCTTACGTACAGCTTGTCTAAGATATAGATAACCACTACCATTTGGTAATGTTCTAATGTCTTCTCCTTTATATGTCTTACCCATAGGAGTCTGACGATAAAGTGTAGCTGCATAGCCTAAACACATTTCCTCTAATCGAGTAGCATTATCTATAGCTATGTATTTGTAAGGTTTTTGACCTGTTTGACTGATTTTCTGTCTGATTTGATTAGCTATTTCAGCTAGATCATTAATATTACGTGCTTGAATAGAAAGTGCCTCTAAGAATTCAGAGCCACCTTCTAAGTCTATAATTAGACAGTCATCAAGCATAGATAGTAACGTAGTCTTACCAGATTTGGGCTTGCCGAAGAATATTAAAAATCTTGGATTCTGTACTCTTGGCTTATTTTTTTCTGTTGGTAGTACTAACATGTTAAAATAGGTTTTTGCCTTTTTACTTTTATGATATGATAGTATATGACAAAATTTGGAAATATATGATAAATAAAGTAAAATTAGATATTTAGAGTTGCATTAATTTCAGTGCTATTGTTAATCATAATGATAATATTATTGATAATTGTCCGATCTTCTTCGGGCATACCAATAATATAACTACGATTGTATTTCGGGATAAGCTTATAGCCTACCTGGATGAAATTTCCGTATTCCTTAACCGGAGTACCATCCGGCAAACGGAAATCATAAAGCGGTTTGTGACAACTACGACGCATTTTTGCGTAGTCATCAAGTTTCTTCATTGCAAGATCAAACTGAGTTGCAAGATTGTAATTATCTACCTTATACGGGCAATAAGTACATTTATTGTACTTAGCTACATCACAAGGAGAATAAATGTCTGCACCGAAACGAATCTTATCGTTCGGTCCAATATATTGGTAACTAAAGGGAGTCTCTTCTGTGTCAATACCATCAATCAACAATTCTGGATAAGCTAAAGCCAAACGCTTTAACAGATAGTTCTTATACATACCTTTTTTATCACACTTTTTATTCGGAAGAGTTACTGTAAAATATTTTCCCATAATTTCAGCCTATTTTATTGTTAAATACTACTTTCTGCTCTGATGTAGTACTTTCAGTCTCTATTAAATTGCCGTATTTTAACTCGTTGTTAAATTCTAATATACAAGGTTCTCCATCTCTTACTTTAAGAAAGTGAAGATACACTTTGTCTTTTACAGGTAAGCGCTTAACACCGTATATAGCTAAATTTAATAGTTCTGGGCGATGAATTGCTATTACAAAGTCACTCGCTTGAAATATTGCATCAGATGCAGCCAAATCACTTCTCATTGGAAAGTGACTTGAAGGATTATTTATCCTATCAGGAGCTTCAATATTTCGATTCATCTGTGAAAGTTGTATAATACTCGTGTTAGATAATTTCTTTTTACGAATAAACATTTTCTGTAAATCTATTATTACTGCTCTTTCTCCACCATCTCCATTAACAAGTAATACATGATCTAACACTACTATTAGCCAAGTATCCTTATCAATACTATCGTGGAATTCATCAATTGCTTGTTCTATTTGTTCAACACTTAGAGGAGTATCAACAAAGTATATTGGATACTTTTTTAATACTTCGGCTTCCGATAAAGCTTTCTCGAATGTTTCATCCTCTAAAGTCTCTTTACCGCTGTATAACTCAGATACAGTTTTTCTCACTCTATTACTAATAGCTCTACCTACATTTCGATAGCCTACCATTTCAAATGAGAAATAAAGAACTTTGATTTTCTGATTAGGATTAAGATCAATTAAATCAAATATTAGCGTATTTGCAAATGAAGATTTACCTGAACCAGATATACCTGCAATAGTAAAGATCATATTAGGTTCAATTCCACCAGTAGCGAAATTAAACTTTTTCCATCCTGTTTTCAAGGACGTTATTTTCTTCTCTTTTCTATCTTTAATATACTGAACAGATTCATCTACTACTGAGGATATAGGTTTAAATTGTATTTTCTCCATAACCACAATATTCAGTTGTTTCAGTGTTCATTTGTTCCTCGTAACATTCCCACTCATGTTGAGTGAGCCATTTCCACATAGTTTTCATATAACCTATTTTGCCTGTTTGCATTTTATTATCAATTTCGTACCTCAGACAAGCCATGATATGTTCATGCATTGCTTTGGATTTACCTATGATACGGTTATATTCTTTTCTACATTTGTTTACATTTGCCCTTAAAAAACCTTTAGTTCCATCAGGTCTTATAACATAAACCGGAAATACTTCATAGAACTCATCAAACATACTTTCTCTATCTTTCTTAATAGTTTCAAGTAGTTCTTCAGAAGGACTATAAATTTTATTGTTGTCAGAAGTAGTTACTACAACAATGTTACGATTAATTAACTCTTGTATCTCTTCTTCATTAACTCGGCTGAGAAGTTCATGAATGTCTTGACTATTTGTTTGATTATCATTCAATACAAGAGAAATAAATACTAGTTGATTTATTGATAAATTAAATTTATTTAATAGAGATGTATCTAGTTCTAGTATCATAAGCATTAAAGTTTATGACAATTATAGAATTTGATACAATATGTTAGATTCTGTTAAAACAGTTCTAATTGTCTTGGTTGTAATTCTTCAATTATCTTAAGAGCTTCTTTGAGATAATATCGGTAATTAATTTTGCGTTCTTCAATTGGCTTATCGTCAAACTTATTTAGAAGAGTAACACCAGAAGCAGTAAGCATATTTTGATATGCTGGTACTCCATTATTATCTTTCCATTTCCATAGATATCCACCATTAGTAGATGCATAGAAACGGTTAGTTCTCTGTTGCTCTTCGTTCATATATTCAACATGCCATTGTTTACCAGTTTTCTCAGACATTAGGAATTTACGTATATCTTTACATTCTTTAATTGTCTGTTCAACTGGTATTCCATCTACAAAGTACTTAATTATAGCTTCGGGTATTATCTTTGCAGATAATCCTTTGCCTAACAATACTTTAGTAATAAACATACCTTTTGTTTTAATTAGATCAGAATTCTTAGTTTCCTTATATCCTTCTCTAACTGCAATATAATCATTAATTGCATATTGGTACATAGCTTCAAAACGTTCTTCTTCAAGAGTAAGTTTTGTAAGTTGTTCCCAATTTCTACAAATAGTGTTAACTTGTTGATAGCTATCTTTCTTAAGTAATACAAATAAACCATCTGTATTAGCTTGGACGATTCGGCATCCTACTTGTGTTAATTTCTCTGCTAACATAAGTAATAATAGCTGACCATTGATTCGTATTTTCATTACTGCTTCAGGACTATAACAAAAGTTATGTTCATTCTGTAGATTACCTGATAAACCATTTAACGCTAACTTTAATGTCTCATTTTTCACTTTATCTCCATTATGTTTTGCTTCTATTCTCTCTTCTTTAATCTGAGAATATACTTCTAAGAATTCTGGACCTAAGTGTTTAGGATAGAATCCATATTCAATCAACATACTTGGGTATAGTGATGCGACATCGATGTCTATAAGCATCTCATTTTCTTTAGGAATAATTATCTCTGGATCATTCTTAGAATGAATTCCTCCTACTCCTACAGTATAGCGCAATCCTTCAAATATAAAGTTGTTCTCATATCCTTTCCTACCAGGAGATACTATTTGACTTTTCATGTCATTTAGTACTTTCTGTAATATAGGACTATCATATTTAATAAATGGTAGTATTACATCCTTTAAAGGAATATAATCCATTGGAGATCTTAATCCTTCAATATCCCACCAAGACAAACCTGTCTTTTCTAGATACTTCTGAGTTAAAATCTTCATTCCAATATTTACACCATCTTTACTGAGAACTCTTACTCCATATTCGTCTTCAATAGCTATACGTAAATCAATATCTTTCTTACACCTATTTAAAAGCTCTGTAGTAGACTCAATATCATTTATATTATAGTCTATCATACTATCAAAATCTTCTAATGGAAGAGGTTTATCCCAATCACATACAAATTCTTGTACATTAGGATACTGCATAGTTACTTGGATTTCCTTTAAACCTACTCTAAGTTTATTAGAATATAACATAGTAAGTAAATCAAAAGTATCAAACCATATCTGATACTTCCAATGTTTCCAAGCATCTATATTGTCTTCTGTAGAAGTAGTAATAGTCTTACTTAGATTAAATATAGAACTGCATATAGTAGCTACATTACAATTCATTAATCTATCTTCATACTCTATAATATAATTTATTACAGGATTATCATAATGTAAATTATTATATCCACAAAAGATAACATCTGAATCTATTACTAATTCTGTTCCGTAGAAGTCTCCCCATTTTATATAGGAAGATACTTGTTTAAAGAATTTAACTAACTCTCTTAGTTGATTCCTTCTTTCAGAGATTTCAAATTTGTATATTTCTCCTGTTTCTGTATTTTTAACAGAACAGTGAAAGATATTTTGAAATACTTCGATATCGAATACAAATACCGTTTTTCCACGTATTTGCATAAAATTAAAGTTTAGTTTGTTTCTGTAGTCAGATTCGAACTGACACTCACATAGACTTACATATTGCTACGGCTCTACCTCTTTTTAAGCTATACAGAAGACCACCCCTGGAATCTCACCAGATTGGCTAAAAACTGAGTTACATTACTTTTAAGTAAGAGGCTTTACTCAGCATCATAATTTTGTAATTCCAATAGAAATAAATCTATTCTAGAATCTTCATAGAAGCAATCATACTTAGTATTCTTAAGTTTAGTGACCGCTTTAGGGAACTTTTCCTGAGCTACAATGAAGACTGCTTGTCCTTCTCTTATCTCAGTGTTTACTTTAATTAATTTAGCTGATTCCTTTTTAATAGAAATAGCATCTAAAGAACTTATTTTCATATTATGCTGCATTAAGTTGTTGTTCCTTATCTCTAAATAAGCAATAACGATAATTACCGCCATGATACTTATTTGCATATTCTGATGCTTCCCAAATCTCAATACTGAAGAAGTCCTTCATAGACTTACTAAATATAGGTAACATTTCGAGAGCATCTCTTCTAAGTTCATCTAAGCTCTTTCTAGAAGGATTACAGCTAAAATCATAAGGAAGACCTTTACTATCCTCTCTGCGTATTATAAGTATATTAGGACAATTTTCTCGTCTAATTCTAGCAGTAGCTAACTTTCTTGCTCTAGTATTACATATAATAGAATCTATTTTACTATTATGTGCTGCAATCTGAGCTTGTTGCTTAGCAATCTTATTCTCCTTACTATAAGTAAGATTAATAAGTTTGTTATGATACTCACTAAATGGAGCATTATTAAAACGTTCTTCTTTCTGTTCCTTTGTTAGACTATAGTCTTTAATATGAGGTTTACTTAACGTAATCTCTTTTAAAGTAGGATGATGATATGTAGTTATACTACGTATTTTACCACTTTTATCTTTATAAGTTATAGTCTTAGCAATCTTAATAGATTGATTAGCTTCTTTTGCTGACTTACCAGACTCTGTCCAGTAATTAATATATTTATTGTTTTTCTGTTGATCAGTCTTATTCATAATTTAATAGTTTTATAAAAGAGCAAGTAAATACTTACCTGCTCTTTTGGTTTAATAAATTTAATATTATGGATCTTGTTACATATTAAGCAACAACTAAGTATAAAGGTGCTGTGTCATCGCTTAAGTCTGTATTATCATTAAAGTCTGCAATAGCTTTGCGCAGTTCATTTAATGTAATCAAACACTCACTTTGTTTATTACGGAAGTAATTACGAGTAATCTCTTCTGTAATACCTAGATTTCGTTTACCTTTCTTAGCTTTAAGAATAGGATTGATAGTATGCTTTTTCATCATCTCGTCAAGCTTTACATAATACTCATTTAAAGCAGATAGCTTATAAATGTTAATAATGTTTGCGTCTTTAGGAAGATCTTTAAGTTTCATTCCCATATTTGCACACTGAATACGAAGCTTAATAAGTATAAGCTGATCGTATAATGCTTTAATACGTACTAATAAACTCTTAAGATCGTAGTTACGAGAAACTCCTTTCTTAATTACATTCTCTGTAGCAATAATCTTCCAATATCGAGAGATTTCACTGGTAATACTATCACGTTTTGTAATGAGTGTGTTTGGTTTAATATCTGTTGTAATTGATTTCGTCATATATAATTGATTTTAATTGTTAATAATTTGATCAATTGTATATTAGAAAATCGCTTACCTGTAGCGCCTCTAGTTCTATCGAAAGAATAGCCTTTATTATTTTAGGCTTGCCTTATTAACTTTACAGTCATTATCTAGAGGCATATGTAGCACGAGCGGGAATCGAACCCGCACAGGCTAATGCCTAACAGAGTTTAAGTCTGTCTTGTCTACCAATTCCAACATCATGCTATAAAACCAAGATACCCGACCCATCGTCTTAGGCTCTTGTGGTTTTATATAAACATTATCATTTCTTCTTTCTTTTATACTTATAAAGAAGTATTTACATCTAACTTCTTTACTTGTATAAAATACTTAATTACTCTTCTAATGAGTTTATTCAATCTTAAGTATGAATAAGCGTCCATCTGCTAATACTTATTCATGAATGATATTTAGTCGTTTTCGACTATAGAAATACCTACTGGTAAAGATCCTCCACCTAGATCAAGATAACCTATTGTATTTCCAATTCTTCGACCACGCACATTCTTTTTCTGCTGTTGTTGTGTGTCTTCGTCTATCAGCTTAATTTTGTCTATTACATAATCGCCTTCTGTTACACCTAGAAAGGCATATAATGCAAATCGATCAATAACAGATTCATAGTCATGTTTTTTATAAGCATCTTCAATGATATTCTTAGTTAGAATATTACTAAGATACTCGTTTGGCGGTAGATACTTACTATATGCAGCAAGCATCATTGTACTTAACTCTCTGAATTCATATCGCTTCTCATCTTTGAAAAGCCAATTCCAGAATCCTTTCTTAGTTCTGCCGAAAGTCACTGACCCATCGTCATGGACTTTGATATAGGCAGGGACCTCTCCATTAAGTAGTATCTCACTACTAATACGATGATCCTTAAGTAAGAGTTCAAGTAACAGTTTTTTAGAGTTAGAAAGAATCTTCATTCTTTATTATTTTTTATTTTTTCAACGGAGTACCAATTTCGTCATAGTACTTGTCACAGTTTGTAGTCTGCAAGTTATTCAAATCCTGCAACATCTTAGAGAGATTCAGCATCTCTTCTGCAATCTGATTAGCCTTCTCCATCTCAAAGCCATTCAGACGATTTACCTGTTCAACAAGTGCAAGATAGTCAGTGAAGAAGATAGGTTCCCTACCAGCAATACTAGTTTTACTGTTGAACTCAACAGCCTGACGAATAATATCCGTAGTTACTTCGTTGAATTTAGCCGGTCCAATCTTGAACTGCAATGACGGATCATTGTTCAATTCGATTACTGGAGTAACTCCATCCGGAAGGCAGACAATCTGACTACCAAAGATTTCAATTTCTTCAATGATATACTTCATGATAGGCCGTACAAGCCGTAACTCGTTCTTCCGGACTTTATCATTAAACTCAAGATCAGCTGGCTCTACCTTTACAGTAAGCAGTTTACGACCCATAAGGTTCCAAGTCTCAATTTCTGCTCTATACGGAGCGATCAAAGCTGTGTCAAATGAAGGTTTATTCATAATTTATATCTCCTATGTGATTTTAAGATTGATGTCTTAGCGAGATATTCAATCTATTGTTAATACTAAAATAATAAAAATTCACGCATTACTCATATTCTGCTAATTCTGCTTATTTATTATAAGTCCGCTTTAGTAAAGCTATGAAAAGAATTAATTAATCTCAATAATGTATTCAGTAATACGACGATTGTTAATGTCTGATAAAATTTGTAAATTACGATAAAATGTGTATAAGTATAATAGAACTCGCTTACTAGAACGTAGTGCTATTGCTCTACTCAGCATTCCCCGTAGGACTTTACTCATAAGATGTATGAGTCAACTGTTCTTCTGTTTATCTACTTCTACTTAAAACTTTATAAATATGTCATTGTATGAAATAATCTGTTAATTATTCCTTAGGCTTCGAGATTGTACTTAAAGGGGACTCGTAACCTTACCGTTTCCCTGTTTTTTGCCGTACCTTACAACGCAATTTGATGCAAAGATGTAAAGAGCTCCATCATCAATGAAATGGTATCATCTACGGGCATTTAGGCTTACAACATTCTAAGCGAATGAGGGTCGTTTCTGTTGAGAAACGTTACTAAAACACTAATACAAAAGCCGTCTAATTTTTCAAGACGCCCACTTTTGGACAGATTCACTTCCGACATTGCGATAAATCTCGGGTTACTACTTCATCTTATGGTATTTCCAACCATTCAACCAGTACCCTAATGAGAGGTACTAAAATTAGTCTCAGCGATCTCCTTGGCTAATATGTTGCGCATATTAGTTTACAGAATTTCATGTAGCAAGATTCTTCGATAGCGGGGTGGCTTGTAAGTTTGTCAAACCTACTGCCATTGAACTTCCCAATTGTTTTAAAGTTAAACATGTTTACATTCACCTTATTTGTTATAGCTGTTCGTTTCAGCGTAGGCACTTATACCGAATAGATTTATTGTCTTATATTCTCCATATACAGACTACTATAGTATAGCAATACACAGATTTAATTCCAATCTGCTTCGTGTCGGCCTCTAGGATGCGCGTAGGATCCTGCTCTATGCTGGAGTGCATAGCTCCTAACCTAATTATTTATAGCAAACCTTGGTACTAAAGTAACCTTACTTCTACTTTGTAAGTTTTATTAGTGGACTTACTCCACTTCCTTTCCTTTCGTGTAGATATACTTATATTGTTCATATATCTACCTACCAATAGTCTTATTGCGGACTTCAGGCGCTAGTTAGTTTATATCCTAGTGCAAAGCACTTTAGGTTTATAGTGACATTACTAACAAGTCACTTCTCTTATATATAACCTTAATCTCATTCTGCTTCAGTAAAACAGTATAGTAATTGCAACTATATTATGAAATATCTCAGGCTGTAAGACACGCAATTTACTTTCCATAGAGACTAAGTCTCAAACAGCTAACTCTAACGTTCACTGTATTGCGTATAGGTTTTGCACCTAATCCAGTTAATCTGTCACATAGCTTCTATACAAGTGAAGTTCTATGCGGATCATAGCTACTCAGCCATGTCCTGTCTCAATTTCTGCTAGTTATATATAAGCGCTGCTCCTTCATATATCTTATATCTAAGTTATAGTTTTGCTATCAACCTAACCTATTCCCAGTTGAATTATACTTTCTATACAACAGAAGTATTTAGATATAAAATAGAACACTAAGCCAATATTCTTTGGCTGACGGATTGTTTACCGCCCCGCACAGGGGAGTTTTGGAGACTACCCTAGAATGCTAGTCGATTCAGATTTAAATGACAACGTACGGCACGTGTTTACATTCCTTCGTGATTTCGCTTTTGAATTAGCCAACGAATGTATAAAGAGGTTAACGATACCCCTTGCCTTGTTTAGATGCGATAGCTGCTCCTTCCACATCTGCGTCTTTTAGGTCTCCAATACGGTTCTCACCTTGTGGGTTTCGCACGCTCTCCCACTTTCTTATTGCTTCTTCAGTTACTGGATAATTTGTAACACAATAAGTTATCATACTATAGTATAAATAGATAGTGTTTGCTATTATTAGTACATTTCAGTATCCTGTATTATCCACGTTACACAACTTAGTTAGGTTTAAGTAACGAATTTGTAGTTTATAGCCTTTATATACCGTTTTACTACTCTAGTTACGGTCTGCGTTTATCTTTGGCAGTTTTAATGGCATTAATTTGCTCATCAGTTTTGTACTAAATACAATGTCTGGTTCGTAAATTACCTCCTTTATTACTCGTTCTTTGTACTCTGGGCGTGTTTCAACGTCCCTTATAATTGTCACAGTTGTATTATCAACGTTACCGTTAAGTGATACAGTCTCATCTTTAAGATTTACAGAAACTGACTTATTCAAGCCTAGTACGTCTACTGGCATTTTAGGTACGTCTACCCAACGAATTCTAGTCTCTTCTGCTCCTATTGTTTGAGACGGAGAATTAGGATCAAATCCAATAAATCCTCCTAATAACACTACAAACAGTGTTATTATTAAATTTAACCGTTTCATATTGATTACTCTTCGGAGTAAGCACTCTTGTCTACATAACTAGAGAGCCGCATGATTGGCTTCACATAGTATTTAGCAATTTCCTCCATCTTGTCTTTTAAGATGTTCTCAGAATCGCCATAAGCAGCTTCAAGAGTCCTACGAATTGCTTTTGGATGAATTGTTATGAATCCCTTCCGGTCTTCATATTCCAAAGTAGCTTCTTCTTTTCCTTTCAAGATAGCATCAATTGCTTTACTTGTGTTAGCCGTAATGATGTTACGAGTAACTGCTTCAAGTTCCTTCTCATAAGTAGTCTTAAGATCAGGACTAGCCTTTTCGTTCCAATCATTTGTTTTCTTTTCAGCATTGATTGAAACGATTACTTGGATAAGTTCTGCTACTTCCTTATCAGTTATACTTGGACACCAAGACTTAAGTAAAGCATGAGCACCAAGGATACTGTGTTCAGAACTCATTTTACCCCTTACCATACCTTTTATTGCGGTAAGTAAGGTAGCATCTGCTCCTTTACTGATAATGTTCGCAAATACTACTGATCTCTTTTCCTCCATAGAGAATGAGAAAGCTCTACGTCCCCATTCAATACCATTCAACAAGTTACTACCGATACCTCCAGCTCCTTGCTGAGCAAAGATTGATCGTAATACTTTAAGTTTCTCAGGATCTGGCATCTTTGGATCTGCTTCAGGAATATCAAGTTTTGCAACTTTCTTGTCCTCTTTAGCATTCTTGCGAACCTCTTCCGGAACTTCTTTGAATTCAAGAACTAACTGTTTTGAATTGTCTTCTGCTTGGATATACTTAACCTTGATGCCAAGATAGTCTCCAAGTACGGCTTCTGCTTGTTCTCTCATATTTGAGTTAATACGAATACCCATACTTTGGAAGTCTCCTTCAAGCTGAGTAAAGTAATTAACAAGAGTAACAGCAGTCATTACGTCAAACTGTTTCTTGAGATTCTTCTTTACTTCTTCTGGAGTCTCAGGATTGGCTAGGTATTCTTTATGCAAGATACCCATGAATTCAATAGCATGATTCTTATCAATGCGATCTCCTTTACCTCCGGCACTTCCAACAATTTGTCCAATAGATGAAGAAATAGACATTGCTGTATCTTTCTTATTTTCTACTACTTCAGGAACGATAACTTCTGGTTTCTTCCCTTTCTTTGTCTTTTCGTCCTTAACCTCAGGGGTTTCTTTGGTTTCTTTGTTTTCCACTACTTCCTGAGGTTTTTCTTCAGGTTTAGGCGCTTCAACAGGTGCTGGAGTAGCATCCTGAGTCTTTACTTGTTCCTCTACCTTAGTTGTTTTTGCTTTACTAGCTAATGCTTTAGCTTTCTTACTTACTTTTGCCATTTTGATAATGAGGCGCTCCTTCGCCATTTAATTGTTAAATACTTTGTAGATACAATAAAATAATACGTCAAGAATTAAAGTCTCTTCACGAATCATCAATGTATGTACTGTTTACTTCCTTTGTAGATGTTCCTTCTGCTTCAGTTACTGTACTGTCACGATCAGCTTTGTTTTCCTTACTTGTATAGTCCTGATTGCAAGGTAATGCATTCCAAACAACAGATGCATTACTACTATACATGGGAGCTGGTTCTACAGTAACTACTGCAGCTTTCTCAGGAGTAGATATACATTTCTTATATACCTGTTTAACTCCTGCACCTACAATTAAACCTACTACTAGAATGGCCATTAATCTAGTGAAGGCTTTGGCATCTTTCATCAATCTTGCGATGATGAAACAAATTGTTATTGCAGCAAGCAATAGACCAAATGAATTTGCCATAATTTGTAAGTATTGGTTAATATTGGTTAAATAATTGTTTTAGTCTCTGTCTTGCCTTATTCAAACAGGTTTTAACTGTTGCTTCTGGTATGGCAAGCTCTTGTGAAATTTGTTGATAGGATTTCCCATCAAGGCGAGCGTATATTAAATCTCTATATTTCTTCTTTAAACGAGGAATGCATTCCATTACTATATCGACATTTTGTTGAAATATCATATTATCTTCAGGACTATGCTCCAACCCGCTTAGTTGAATTTTAGACTCTTCGTCATCAATATAGCTATTTAATTGCTCTTTTTTGTTCCGTCTTATATAGTCAATTGCAGTATTAACTGTAATTGTCTTTAACCACATTTCAAATGAAATATGATTAGTAAAAGATTGCAATTTTAAGTACACTTTAGTAAATACCATAGATGTTATATCATCTGCTGCATCTGTATTTCTTACTACATTATTTGCAGTATACCAGACTGTTTTGTAATATTTGTTGTAAAGTGTATTAAAAGCTTTTTCGGAACCATCTCTAGCTTGCTCTACTAGAAGCTTTTCTTCTTCTTTCATAGTAGCTAGATTTTAGTGGACTATAGCCAACCCAATGACTATAATCCTGAAAAGAATTAAAAAGGCAGTATGTAATTTATAATATACTGATGTACAGCTGCTTTCCTTTTCCAGTATAAATCTCTTATCCAATTAGTCCAATCTAATCTTATATCTGAGTCTAAATAAGTAAGATTCATAATCATATTAGTAACTATTCTTAATTGTACTAATTCTGTCTTAGTACTAGTACTCTCAAGATTAGCTATCATAGATAACATAAGTTTATCTTGTATTCTTCGGATGATAGTATAGATTTCTGGATGAATAGCTCTAATACTAATATAGTTACGTAAACCATATGTTATAGCTCCATCCATACTTTCATCTACTACGATTTTATACCAATTCTTTCCTATATTTATAAAGCCAGTACAGTATACCTTTCCATTTAAAATAAATGGAGTATTCATATCACGTGTAGTTAATATGGGTATATGTCCAGCATAGAACCTATAGAATGGTTCTAAGTTTGTTTGTAAATACTCAATGACATTCATTACATTTCTCCTTGAAGTCTTAAACGAGTTTCAATTTGACTTATAATCATATCTGCCTGAGATTTTGAGAAGCCCTTTTGTATGAGTACTACTTGAGTCTTTACAATATATTCATCAGGATACATTGTACGATTAAGTCTGTATGAGGCTATATAGCCAGCAAACTCTTTCTCAGTATACTCAATTCTGTTCTTCTCCGTAGCCTCTAAGCCTAATGTATTCAATACTGCCTGACTTACAGCTGGCTTATCAAATATATAAGACTTTGGATTAGCCATGATGTCTTGTATTTCAAGACTCTCTTTTTCTAGTACTGTGATAGTACCATCTTTTTCCATATCATTCAGCAAGATACCTCTGATAATAGTTAAGCAGGGTGCAGTTCCTGCAACTCTGATTAACACACTTGTGCTTTTACCATTAGCTATGTACAAGCCTGGTTTCTTAAGTTCTAACATAATTATACCTCCTTTTTGAAAAATTTGTCTGCTACTGTCTTTGCATCTGTAATAGATAGTTCGTACTTATCTTTTACATGAGAAAGAAAATCCATTTTACTTGTACAAGAACTAGATAATTTCTCTAATTCTTCCTTTACTCCTGGCTTATTAAATTTAACCCAGGGGATAATTTCAATTACTTTTATCGACATTGCTCTATATAATTTGTAATTTCTAAATCAATTTTCTTCCAGAAATCATATCCTTCACTTGTATTGTGAGGATCGAAGCAGAACATGAAACCTAAATTGATACGAAACTTAATTCGTTCAATAGATCTCTTAAACATAAACTTGTTCCTCCAACATTGAGGAACACAGTATTCATACATATACTTAATGAAGTGAGTTAATACTCTATTCTTCTTCAATACATAATACCATTCAGGAGGTATTAGATCATTGATTGCTCTGTTTACACTCATAATTTACATCTTTTTGAGGTCCATAAAAGGAATGTTCGTAATCTGTATTTCTCAGTAGGTTTATAGCATCATAGATTGACCATTTAATTGAAGTAAGACTACCTTTTATAGCGTAATTTCTTGTACTCTTAATGATCCTTTCTAGCACGATAGTTACACCTACGAGATACATAATCGCAAAATTCCTCTTACTAGCTTTAATTTGTTTTACACTTCTCATAATTTTGATAATTAGATTTGTAGTGAGGGAGGGAATCGAACCCTCCTTATTTCCTATCTCACTCCAGCTTTTTACGACATTAGCTTAGCCGTTGACTTGTCGTATCACGCTGCGATACGAGTATAGTCTGTTACATAAAAGTTGCCAGTTATGGCTTTATTGACCTATTCTATTTCCTCTGTGTCGCTGTCAAAACCATAATGCCCCGATTGCAGCTCAGTTGCCATTTGTGTTATTTCACACATGAGGAAGAGTTACCCATCACAGGAGCTGCTACTGGTTCGAGTCGAACGAACATAGTGGAGCATACGGGAATCGAACCCGTGTCCAAACGACGATTCAATAGACCTAACAGTCAATTTCTTTAATTTCTTTAAAAAAGAACTACTCCTACTTATTCGTATTTCTTATTCAGTAGGCAACCCATATCCTTCACCTGACCTAAGTATAAATACTTGGTTGACCGTTGTATAGTCCATTGTACTCTTGCTTATTTCTAAGCTTCCATTAGGGTTCTGGTTGGTTAGTAGTTCTTAAGGTTGACTTCACCATATTAACTTGTTTAGGGTTAATAATACAAATCTCTACCATATACCTCTGGCGAAGGAGTAATGATAGTCTTTTTATTTTGTGTCACTTTAGAGGATTTCTCTCTAAATTGGCAATCAGTGCAATATTGTTTGTTGCAGTTAAGCGGGCAGTCATTCTTAAGCATATTGCTTTCAGTTGCCCTTAATACATGATTACTAATTAATTTACTCATAGCTGATACCTTTGAATGTTTTACGGTCATAAGGTTGTAACTTAGCACGACGAGGTGTCTTTGTCTTCTTAGTACTGGCTTTAGCCATACTATACACACTATCTTTGAATGTCTTTCCCATATTACTTTAGAATTAAAGCAGATGTTGCTAATTTAGGAATATAGGAACCTCCTATCTTCTTAAGATAACGATAGTCTGTAGCACTTGTAGGGCCTTTTGCAAGTACTTCAAGGATAGGTTCTTCGATAGCATGGTCAATAAGATGAGCCTTCCAGAATTCAGCTCTAAAGCCTTCTTCTTCTACTGGGTCTCCACATACTTTACAAATTCCTTTGCAAGCTGTAATGAAGTCACTATCTTTTTTCTGTCGTGCTGTAGTAGGAGATTGATTACTGAAGAACTCATTAGGTACTTCAAGTATATTACCTATACTATCACCAAAGCTATCAGCTAAGATTTGTTTAACTTCCTCAGAAGTCATAGTGGGATCTGTAATCCCGAACATAATTAGTTTCATAAATTATTGATTAATTGTTAATAGAATTTAAGAATTCTTAATTTCTTTATAGGCATGTTGATGCCAACGAACTCCGCAATGTTTGCAGTAAACTCTGTCCTTAAACTTCTTATTAATTTCAGTTTTAGGATCAAACTCACTACTCCATTGATGACCATTGACCATACAGTCAATTTCATTCATAGCTCTAGTATAAGCTAGAGGGCTATTAAAAAGCTTTTCTCGTACTTTTTGTTTAGCCATAGATTGCACTTTATATGCTCTCCATTTGTAATAAAGTTTTTTGATAATACTCATTTCTTTAAATATTTAAAGTTAATAACATTCTGACGACGACCAGGATACTCTGGATTTTGCTTAGCTAGTATCAGCACATTTGTTAGAATAAAGGTTGTTTTAAGAATAATAACAAATTTCTCTACACATTTACACTTTAGACTCTCTCATAGTTTTAACACATAAGCAGGATTGCTGTCAAACTTTCCTTATTGGTGTACCTGATTTTAACGTCTGCACGATTATAAGTACAAATACGAGTATTTCTATGCGCTTTCTGTCGTATTCAGCTAAGGGCTATAGATATGCACTTACTTACGCCCCACAGGTTTGTCATTTCCTGAGGACGACTGTGTCTACTTTCATAAGCAAACACAGTCTGAGTCGTCTTAGTGAATTGAATCAGGCTTTAATTTCCTTGGTATAGTATCAGGTTCAGTTGCCCTTTGTTTATAGATTGCATTAATTTGCGCACCAAATTCTACATTATCGTAATCCTTCCTGTTAGAGAGATACTCTTTAGCGATATCACTGTTTGACATATTTGTACCTCCTTTCATTAGAATAGCGATTAATGCTACATCTGGCATATTCATAAATATTGAATCATATCTTTCATATTCCTTAGTATCTCGCCGGAATTGAAGTACGTCATCAATTGTTGCTGGTTCGTCTATAACTTCTCCAGCAGAAGTAATTGTTTGTACACTCTCAGTTTCTTCATTACTGAAAATATTGCATAGCTTGTCTGTACTATAGCATGTATAGAATGAGACTAGTGCAGCTATGATTGCAAATACTAGAGCAATAATGCTCAATTTGTTGTTGTTTTTCTCCATTTTTGATAAATGTTTTTAAATGTTAATTACTAATGTTTACTATTTTATTTTATTGTATCTCCTACATAATATATATTATAGTATATATAATCCTTAACTTGTTGTTTATTTACTTTGTTATTTATAGGATTCTTTATATCTAATATACATATATCTTTCTCTTGATATTTGTTTACTATAATATAGTTCTTATACTTAGCTTTTAGCTCTACTATATTTATAGGTTCATTAGTATTAATTTCTATACTACTACCAAATACATAGACAAGTGTAGATATAATCAATATCAATATAATTGATAATGCTATTTCGCTTATATTGTTTACTATATTATAGTGTTTATCTCTTCTAATTGTAACCATTTTGATAATGTTTAAAAGTTAATCTTTAGATAGTACCTTAGTAGGAATAGGAACCTACATAAACAGTAAACTGTTTGTTTTATTACCCCAATCTGTATTACTACAGAATTAAACTATAAGGCAGAGTAAGCAACTTTTGTTATAACATATATAGTCTAAACGCTTTACTATATTATAACAATTTATTGCTAATCATATAGACTAAAGGAGGCCAATCCCAAGTCTATACCCATCTGTTTTCGCTTGGCAAGAGCATCGAAACAGATAACGGAATGTTCTAAGTAGATATACTCTAGAATATATCCCTACATTAATCTCATTTATACTTCGGGCACTAGTATCACTAAGTATATTTCGAGGGCCAATCTTACTTTCGTAAACTCTTTGCGACTGTAGCTAAAGTACTCAAATAAGATTTATTTAATATGCAATTATGTTTTATACATTCTGTTATATGAATTAACGCTAACATCTGTATAACATAATCACTATATTTCAAATTTACTATTAAAAAACGATATTCTATGGTGTCAAATTCAGTAGCTACTCTTACATTATGACTATCTGGCCAGAACATTTTCTTACCTACATTTTTATAATTAAATATATATTGTAAATATTTAATTGCTTCAGGATTTCTTATTACTAATCTTTTAGTATAATAACTTACTGCATTACCCCAACTATATATATCTTGTGTACGTATTTCCTTCTTGTAATATTTTGTATAATATTCATTATATTCATCATATTTACAATCTATATGCATATGTACACTACTATTTCTAGCAATGGCAGTATTTTCTTTCATATCTTCTAGAAGTATGTATAATCCTTTTAGACCATTAATTCCATTTAGTCTTATACGATTTTCACGAAGGCGATGATCCATATTTCCATCAAATCCTGAGTCATAACTACTACAATTATGCCTAAGTATTAACTTTTTTATTTCTTTTGATGTAGGATTATCTGCATCATGCTCAATTTCAATACCTATATTTAATGAATTGTATAAAATATGGGGTTTATGATTACGTAACGTATCTTGTAGTAGTTCTAGCTTTTTTACTATATACTGTAATTCAGCAAATACTTGGCTAAACATCCCATGCATATTATAAAGAGAGCTAGAAACTCTAATATGATTTATATAATATTCTTTTCCTTCCTTAATACCATATCTGTTACTTATCGTATATGATATTTGTCTATCACCGCAAGTAGATACTTCATCAGTACTTCCTGATTTATAACTAAAGTTAATGTCTAGAAAATAGTTTCCTCCTACTCCTTCTGTACTTATAGGATGAGTAATATCTTTTAAAGCTTCCTCTAGTATATTTGATTTAACTTTTCCTTTTCTAAATGTAAAAAGTTTTTCTTCGAGATTATTATGATTATTTACTAACCATTTTGTAAAGATCTTTAACTCATTAATACATTCAGTATACTCAAGAGTACTTGTTCTTGTCTTTTTTATTCTTTTATATGGCCATATTCTATTAACATATTGCCATAACATTCTCTTGTTTCTTTGCTTCATTTTAAAGGCTTCCCATGCAAGTGGTGATGAAGCGAGTGCTGTAATGCACGATTCTTGCCATTTAGTCATAATCTTTAATGTTTAATAAAAAGGGACAGAATAATCTGCCCCTTGATAGTTATCAAATTCTTTTTGTCCTACCAGCCTCTTTCGCGTTCACCGCATCTTGTAGAACCGGACATCTTCTCAGGTTTAGCATTGCTTTCAGCTTGCTTATTGCCTGCATCTTCAACTACTTTCTTACACAATTCGCGTAGTTCTTTGTCGTCTTTGTAAGCTTTAGTAGTCTGCAAGGCTATTGCTATTTCTACTTCAGACCCACACAGTTCAATAAGCTTTTTAGCTTTTGAATTAGCTGCTAACTTGATCTCATTCTCTTTAATGTAATTAATTACACTTTTCATAATTTTGATAATTTTAGTTAAACAATATTGTTGTAAAAAAAGATTTCTGACTAAAATGAAGATTTAGTTTCATAGGTACAAACTGGAAGATTTGATTAACCTATTACTTACACATTCGCCACGTGAAGGCATCTTCATGAATGCGATTAGTATATCTATATTCACATACAAATATACTAACAATACTACGCTTAGTATCTACAAATCCATATTATTCTAACGAAACAAATAATTAAGACACAAATAATAGTTGATATGCTGTATATGAGGACTGAGCTACGCTTAGCTCTATTATAACACACAGTTTTGCATTTATCAGATAGAAATAGAACAGGGTGTGTTATTGCATGATTTTTAAGTCTGCACTAATACTACTATAACCGACTCCTTGTACTAATAAAAATTAGTCCGTCTCCTTGTTTATAGATAGATATAAGCCCCACATGCTTGTCAAGGATTCTCACCTTAAGGAAATAGAGTAAGCGCATTAATATAGTTATTATCGCGATATTTAACTATAAACTATGCTAAGAGCTGTCAGATATAAGACCTCATTTTCTCTTACTCTATTAAAAATACTTTAGTTCTAACGCCTCTGCGCCTTCATACTACGTTTCTAGAACGTCGTAACGCCCCAATTAGGGAGATATACATCATACACGAGTTTTCATATATCATTGTGTTGATATAATAGTTAGAATGCTAAAGTATTGACGCTTATTGTTCAGTTAGTGTCAGACTGTCAAGTACCTCATTAAGCCTATCGAGGTAATAGCTTATTCCCATCTATACTTGCTTTGGTTAGTTGCTACTAAAGGATGCACTCACAGCGAACCTAACTGTGTCCTTACCACGCGGATTATATTATATGCCCTGTATTACTCCTATGTGCATAAGGATAATAATAACATTTAACGTACTCTGCCGAGGAATATAATATTTACTCTTGACTCTGCATTCAAATTGATTTTACAGGCTTGTCACTGTCTTTGGCTGCGTTACTTGTAAATGTTTAATCTACGTGATGTACATGTTGCTATCAAGAGATAGCGTTTTCCATTAATTGTTCTCATAATTTAATTGATTTAAATGTTAATTACTCTTTTGATTCTGATTCAATGAAACATGCTAATAATGCTGTACTTATTATAGAATATACAGTAACCCCAATAAGAGCTGACTTAGTAGTAGGTGCTAATATTATTAATACTGCTAATATAAATACATATACATAAAATATCGCAATTCCTTTCATATTATATATTGTTTGATTTGCATTTTACACCTAAAACTTATAACTACGTAACGCATAGCCTGAATATCACACGTTCTCTATCAGTCCACAGAATTCACTGCTTCATCTGGCAGCTGAGTACGCCCTTACGTCTGCCAACTACACTATTATAAGAAACTGGTGCCCTCAATGTCTTGGGAAGTTATTGAGTTTTTTGAGATAACAGACTATTATTTCTCC
>ENA-OPDF01000007-OPDF01000007.1-human-gut-metagenome-genome-assembly--contig:-NODE-7-length-138824-cov-6.906867_pt1 | contig 138824 bp, 107 predicted proteins | sample MGYA00241575_ERZ501501 | MGnify/ENA primary metagenome ERZ501501 (study PRJEB25962, sample SAMEA1972229) | human gut metagenome | biome: human gut; feature: human-associated habitat; material: faeces... | reverse complement strand
TTGTGAATTTGTATACCATGTCCTTGCACAGGTGGTTACCATGTTGCACTTGACACAATGAGCGCCCCTACAAGTTTACATTAAAATTTGCAAAAAGAAAAGGTACTCAGTTTTGAGTACCTTTTAGTATGGAGCGGATGATTACTTTGTGGTACGGAAGTTGCCAATCTCGTCTTTGTCTAAAGCGTTTAGGCTTAACTTGGATCAACGCTACGCCCTAAAAACAGTTCACTGAACTGTTTTCTAAACGGGCTTTCGATTCCCATCTGATTGATTTATTTCTTTAATATGCAAAAAGAAAAGGTACTCGTTTTTTGAGTACCTTTTAATGTGGAGCGGATGATGGGAATCGAACCCACACGATCAGCTTGGAAGGCTGAAGTTCTACCACTAAACTACATCCGCTTATCTGTAACATTGTTATTATATCACGCAGCTTGGTATATGTCAAGAATTTTTTGTTGTGAAATATACAGGGGCATTCGATGAACACCCCTGATGAATTTATATAACTTATTATCTCACAAATTTGAACTTGTTTCAAATCGTTTTCGCAACTGTTTTAACGCTTTGGTTTCGATGCGGCTGACATAGGAACGGGATATGCCTAACATTTTGGCAACACTTTTTTGAGTCATGGCTTCCTTGCCGTCAAGACCGTACCTCAGTACAATAATCTTTTGCTCACGCTCGTTAAGTTCCTCTCTTATGAATTGACCGAGCTTTTTTGAATTAAGCTTCAAATCAAGATTGTCGATTATATTATCGTCAACCGACATAATATCAAGAAGGGTGAGAGGGTTTCCGTCCTTGTCGGTATCAATTGTTTCGTTTAAAGAAATATCCTGAGCACTTTTCTTTGCATTTCTGAAATGCATAAGAATTTCGTTTTCAATACATCTGCTTGCATAAGAACTTAATTTTATGTTTTTGTTTATGTCAAAAGTGTTGATTGCCTTTATCAGACCGATTGTTCCGATTGATACAAGGTCATCCTGTTCGCTTTGTGTTCCGTAATATTTCTTTATTATGTGTGCGACAAGTCTCAGATTGTGTTCAACGAGCATATTTCTTGCCGCAATATCGCCGTTTGCACTTTTTTCAAGATATTCACGCTCTTGCTTTTCTGTTAAAGGTTTCGGAAACGAACCGCCTCCGCAAACATGAAGAATGAAAAAACATATATATTGTCCTAAAAATCCGAGTAACTCAATCATAACAGCACCCCTTAAACTAAAATTTATCGTTATATAATTTTATTCGTGAAATGTTCAATAATTGCCTGTACCTGATTTTCCTCAAAAAACTTCACGAAATATTCAAAAGCTTGATTTTTGCAATGAATTTGTATATTATACCACTTGAAATTTTGGCAAGAATAAACTACAATTTAACTATGTCGTGTTTCGACAAAATATTTTAGGGGGGCTTTCTTTTGGAAAAGATTTTCAAACTGAAAGAAAACGGCACTAATGTCAAAACCGAGATTATTGCCGGCGTTACAACATTCCTTGCAATGGCTTATATACTCGCTGTAAACCCGAGTATTCTTTCTGCCGCAGGAATGGATCCGAATGCAATCTTTGCAGCAACAGCTGTATCGGCTGCTTTCGCAACACTCATCATGGCATTTTATGCCAACTATCCTGTAGTTCTTGCTTCCGGTATGGGACTGAATGCATATTTTGCATACACAGTTGTTCCGCAGCTTGCAGAGCAGGGTATCACAAATCCATGGCAGGTAGCTTTGACAGCTATCCTTGTTGAGGGTATTATTTTCATTATCCTCTCAATCTTCAAATTCCGTGAAACACTTGTAAACAAGGTTCCTCAGAACCTCAAGTACGGTATTTCGGCAGGTATCGGTCTTTTTATCACGATTGTAGGTCTTAAGGGCGCAGGCGTTATCACAACAGACGCTTACTATGATGGCAAGGCTGTTCAGTCATCAACTCTCGTTAAGCTCGGTGATGTTGGTTCTGCTCCGGTGGTTCTTGCACTTGTCGGTATCCTCATTGTTGCTACACTCTGGCACTACAGAGTTAAAGGTTCAATCCTTATCGGTATCCTTGCAACATGGGTTCTCGGCATCATTGCACAGCTTTGCGGTTGGTATCAGGGTGCATCGCTCATTCCTGATTTTGCAAACTACTCTGTATTCGGACCTATCCAGAATATGGCAACAGAAACTTTCTTCAAGTTTGATTTCGGTTATGTGGCACAGCATGCGCTTAACTTTGCCGTTATCGTTTTTGCATTCCTCTTTGTTGACCTCTTTGATACAGTAGGTACACTTATCGGTGTTGCTCAGGAGGGTAATCTCCTCAATGAAAAGGGCGAACTTCCCCGTGTAGGTCGTGCTCTTATGTCTGATGCACTCGGTACATGCCTTGGTGCTTGCCTCGGTACATCAACAGTAACATCTTATGTTGAGTCAACAACAGGTGTTGCAGAGGGCGGCAGAACAGGTCTTACAGCTCTTACTTCTGCAATTCTCTTTATCCTTGCTATTCCGCTTTATCCGATTTTCCTTGCTATTCCTTCATTTGCAACAGCTCCTGCACTCGTATTTGTAGGTCTTCTTATGATTAAGAATGTTACAAAGATGGATTTTGATTCAGACATTGCCGATACAGTCGGCGGTTTCGTAGCAATCATCTTTATGCCGTTTGCATATTCAATAGCAACAGGTATCATGTTCGGTATCCTTACTTGGGTTATTCTCAAGATTGTTACAGGCAAAATCAAAGAAATTCATCCGATTATGTGGGTTGCGTTTGCTTTGTTTGCAGTAAGAATTGTAACAATGATTTGCGGTGTATCGTCGTAACTTCATATATAAACTCTGCGGGGGCGTTTTTCGCTCCCGCTTTTTGTGTTTTCTTACAAGTTAAATAGGTTATTGTTGTGCAACAGGCTCATTGACATATACAGCCGTTTATGATATGCTTTAATCATATTATTAATATATGAATAGGGTGGTTAATTTGAAAATTTCAACAAAGGGCAGGTATGCGCTCCGACTTATGGTTGACCTTGCTCAGTGTAAACAAGGGGAAAATGTAGCCCTAAAGGAGGTTGCCGCCCGTCAGGAAATATCGCTTAAATACCTTGAACAGATTATTACCGTACTTACAAAGGCAGGTTATGTGCTCAGCGCAAGAGGTTCAAACGGAGGATATCGTCTTGCTCATGAACCCGAGTATTATACTGTCGGTATGATTTTAAGACTCACCGAGGGCAGTCTTGCACCCGTGGCTTGCCTTGAGGGTAATGAAAATACCTGTGATCGTCGTGAACAATGTTCAACGCTTTTTGTGTGGGAGAAACTCCAGAAGGCTATTGACGATGTTGTTGACAACATTACTCTTGCCGACATTATTGCAAATTCGGCAGATAACTATGTAATTTAATATAATCCGAAAGCATCCTTTACGGGTGCTTTTCTTGTTTACACAGCAATTTAGTAGGTAATGCGGTGTTTTGCCGTTTGCAAATGATGCTTTTGAATATTAGTTTTAAAAAATCAGAAAAATTTTCAAATTGACTGCTTAACGGTTGAAATTTAAAAAACGGCTTGAATATCGGCTTTTTCGACCTTTTCAATAATCAAAACCCAGTAAACCTACTAAACCAATAGGAAAGATAAGAAAAAATTTCAAAAAACCTATTGACAAATAAAAAATCTGTGGTATGATATAGACAATCCAATTAAAACCCACCAATCAAATAGGAAATATGGGAAAGGTGATCCAAATGAAAAATCTCAGATTCAAACGATGTTGCAGTAATGAACGAATGTGATACGGGACACATCAAATCCGCAACATAACTTCTGAAATTAAAATTAAAATGAAATGAGGACATTAAAATGAGTAAATTAAGCGAAAGAAATCTTAAATTTGAAACAAAACAGCTTCACATCGGTCAGGAAACAGCAGACCCTGTAACAGACGCAAGAGCAGTTCCGATTTATGCAACTACTTCTTATGTATTCCACAACAGTCAGCATGCTGCAGACCGCTTTGCACTCAAAGATGCAGGTAACATCTACGGCAGACTTACAAACCCGACAGAGGATGTTTTTGAAAAGAGAATCGCAGCTCTTGAGGGTGGCACAGCAGCTCTTGCAGTTGCATCAGGTGCAGCGGCAGTTTCATATGCACTTCAGGCTCTTGCAAAAGCAGGCGACAACATCGTAGCCGCAAAGACAATCTACGGCGGCACATACAACTGGCTTGAGCATACATTCTCAGAGTACGGTGTAACCACAAAGTTCGTTGATCCTGACGAAGAAAACGCATTTGAAAATGCAATTGACGAAAACACAAAGGCTGTTTTCATTGAATCACTCGGTAACCCCAATTCAAATATTATTGATATTGAAGAAGTGGCAAACATTGCTCATTCACACAAGATTCCGCTTGTAATCGACAGCACATTCGCTACACCTTATCTTCTCAGACCGTTTGAGTACGGCGCAGATATCGTTGTTCATTCGGCAACAAAGTTTATCGGCGGTCACGGTACGGCTCTCGGCGGTGTAATCGTTGAAAGCGGCAAGTTTGACTGGGCTGCATCAGGCAAGTTCCCACAGTTCTCAGAGCCTAACGCATCATATCACGGTGCAGTATTTACAGAGGCTGCTCCGGGTGCTGCTCTTGTAACTTATGTTCGTGCCATTCTCCTCAGAGATACAGGCGCTACACTTTCACCGTTCCACGCATTTATGTTCCTCCAAGGCCTTGAAACACTTTCACTTCGTGTTGAACGCCATGTTGAAAATGCACTCAAGGTTGTTGACTTCCTCTCTAAGAACCCGAAGGTAGAAAATGTTAATCATCCTTCACTTCCTGACAGCAAGTACAACGCACTTTACAAGAAATACTTCCCGAAGGGTGCAGGCTCAATCTTCACATTTGAAATCAAGGGTGACGCTGAAACTGCAAAGAAATTCATCGACCACCTCGAAGTATTCTCACTTCTTGCAAATGTTGCAGATGTTAAATCTCTTGCAATTCACCCTGCATCAACAACTCATTCACAGCTCAGCGAGGCAGAGCTTGCAGAACAGGGCATTAAGCCAAACACTATCAGACTTTCAATCGGCACAGAGAATATCGACGATATTATCTATGACCTTCAGGAAGCATTTGATTCACTTGATGACTGATTTTAATTTGTTGAATTTTGAAAGGACTTGATTTTTGTGAGCAAAGTATATACAAGTGTAACAGAACTTATTGGCAGAACACCGCTTATCGAACTCGTTAATATAGAAAAGAAATATGACCTCAAGGCAAAGGTTGTTGCAAAGCTTGAACTTTTTAACCCTGCCGGCAGTGTTAAGGACAGAGTGGCAAAAGCTATGGTTGAGGACGCTGAAAAGAGCGGTAAACTCAAAAAGGGTTCAACAATCATTGAACCGACATCAGGTAACACAGGCATCGGTCTTGCATCTGTAGCTACTGCAAAGGGCTACAAGACAATCCTCACAATGCCCGAAACAATGAGCGTTGAGAGAAGAAACCTTCTCAAGGCATACGGTGCTGAAATCGTTCTTACTGACGGTACAAAGGGTATGAGCGGTGCAATTGCAAAGGCTAAAGAGCTTGAAAAGGAAATTGACGGCGGCATTATCCTCGGTCAGTTTGAGAATCCTGCTAACCCTAAGGCTCATTTTGATACAACGGGTCCGGAAATCTGGGAGGATACGGACGGCAATGTTGATTTCTTCATTGCAGGTGTCGGTACGGGCGGTACACTCAGCGGCGTGGGTAATTTCCTCAAGTCAAAGAAGGCTGATGTAAAGGTTGTTGCAGTTGAGCCGCAGACTTCTCCCGTACTTTCGGAAGGTCACGGCGGTCCTCATAAGATTCAGGGTATCGGTGCTGGCTTCGTTCCCGATACTCTCGATACAAAGGTATATGACGAAATTCTTCCGATTGCTAACGAAGCCGCTTTCTCAAATGCAAATGATATTGCAAAGACAGAAGGTATCCTCGTAGGTATCTCTTCAGGCGCCGCTCTTGCAGCCGCAATTGAGCTTGCCAAGCGTGAAGAAAACGCAGGTAAGACAATCGTTGCATTGTTCCCCGACACAGGTGAGCGTTACCTCTCAACAGGAGTATTTAACAGCTAATAAGTAATTGGATTACTTCCCGATATTGACAAAGGACAGCCACACAGACTGTCCTTTGTCTTTTTTTATTGCAACCGTTAATTCGATATGGTACAATTGTTTTGTAGGTGAGTTTATGAAAGTTAAAATTTGCGGAATTACATCCGCCGAAGACATTAAGATAGTAAATGCCTGCAAACCCGATTTTGCGGGCTTTGTAATGTTCTTTCCAAAGAGTAAACGGAATATTTTTCCCGAAACCGCCAAGAGCCTGATTGAAACGCTTGATAAAAATGTTTTGTCGGTTGCAGTAACTGTTTCTCCGACTCTTGAACAGGTGAAAACTGCATATGACTGCGGTTTTGATTACATTCAGATTCACGGTGAGGTTGGAGAAGATGTGCTTTCAAATCCGTATTTAAAGGTAATTCGTGCCTTTAATGTGAGCGACCTTGAAAAGTTTGACGAATACAGAATGAACCCGAACATTGTAGGCTATGTTTTTGACGCACACGAACCCGGCAGCGGAAAAATCTTTGACTGGACAATGCTTGAAAATCTGCCTCGTGATGATAAATTGTTTATGCTTGCAGGAGGTCTGAATCCCGAAACCGTTGCAAAAGCCGTAAAAGCCGTTAAGCCTGACGGAGTTGATGTAAGTTCGGGTGTTGAAAATTCAAACGGCAGCGGTAAAGATTTTGAAAAAGTGAAGAAATTTATTTTATCGGCTCGAAGCGAAAAATGTTAAAACTGCAAAAAAATGTTGACAAACCGTGATTTTATGTTATAATAAATCTGTTATGTTGTGTACATAACAATCCTTGCGGTGAAAACCGCCATAATGTCCAGAAGGAGGTGCAATATTAATGGCAGTAACAGCTAATTACGAAACAGTAATGATCATTTCAATGAAGAAGGGCGAAGAAGGTATCCAGGCCATCGTTGAAAAGTTCAAGGCTCTCATTGAGAAGCATGCCACTTTGAAGAATGTTGACGAATGGGGCAAGAGAAAGCTTGCTTACCTTATCAACAAAGAGAGCGAAGGCTATTATGTTCTTTTCGATTTTGAAAGTGAAGCTGAGTTCCCTGCAGAGCTCGACCGTATCTACAAGATCACAGAAGGCGTAATGCGTTCAATGATAATCAAGAAGGAAGTCGAATAATCAATTTGTAGGGGTTAACCCGAACACGAAAGGAAAAGTATGTTAAACAGAGTAATCTTAATGGGCAGAATTACAGCTGACCCTGAATTAAAAACAACAAACACAGGCGTAAGCGTTACAAGCTTCAGCATTGCAGTTGATCGCAACTATGTAAAGCAGGGCGAGGAGCGTAAAGCCGACTTCTTTAATATTGTATGTTGGAGAAGTACAGCGGAATTTGTATGCCGTTACTTTGGAAAGGGTTCTCTCATTGCTGTTGAAGGACAGCTCCAGAGCCGTCAGTTCCAGGCTAAGGACGGTTCAAACCGTTACGTTGTTGAGGTTGTAGCAGACAATGTTTCGTTCACAGGCGAACGCCGTGACAACAATGCAGGCGGCTACAATCAGTCCTATGGCAGCAATCAGTCATACGGCGCTCCGTCTTACGGCGGAAACCAGGCTTATCATCAGGAACCTGCTCAGCAGGCACCTGCATCTTATCAGAGCGGTTCAAACTCTGATTTTCAGGATATGCCGTTGGACGATGATTTACCATTTTAACTTCAACTTAATTTAAATAATTCTCATTGAAAGGAGAACTTCATCATGGCAGACAGACCAATGAACCGTGGCAGAAAAGCTCGCAAGAAGGTTTGCGGCTTCTGTGTTGACAAGGTTGAGAATATCGATTACAAGGATATTGCTCGTCTTCGTCGTTATATGTCAGAAAGAGGAAAGATTCTTCCTCGCCGTGTAACAGGTACTTGCGCAAGACATCAGCGTGAGCTTACAGTTGCTATCAAGCGTGCTCGTCACCTTGCTTTGCTTCCTTACACAGCTGACTGATTTTAATAACAGCTTTTAACACCGTACATTTTGTGCGGTGTTTTTTATGTTATTGAAGCACATTTTCTAATGACAGCATGTTGACAATAACCGAAAATAAGCATATACTATGCTTGAAAGGAGATGTTTTTATGGCAACAACCAATCTTAATATCAGAACAGATAAAGAAGTAAAAGATAAGGCAGAAGAAATTTTCAGCGAACTCGGTCTTAACATGACAACTGCAGTAAACATTTTTTTAAGAACTGCCATTCGCGAACACGGCATTCCTTTTGAGTTGAAACTTGATATACCAAATGATATCACAGCTGCCGCTATAGAAGAAGGCAGAAAAATTATGTCTGACCCAAACACTCCGAGATATTCAAGCATGGATGCACTTAGAGAGGCTTTGGAAGTATGAAATACGATGTTCAGTTTACCTCTCAATTCAAGAAAGATTTAAAACTTGCGAAAAAACAACATAAAAATCTCGATAAACTTTTTAGCGTAATCAATACATTGGCAAACGGTGAAACTCTAAATGCCAAATATAAAGACCATGACCTTATGGGAAATTATAAAGGGGCTCGTGAGTGTCATATTGAGCCTGATTGGTTGCTTGTTTATGAAATTAAAGATGATGTGCTTGTTTTAATGCTCTACAGACTCGGAACTCATTCGGAATTATTTTAATATTATCCTATAAAAGCAGGGTGCGTAATGCATTCTGCTTTTTTCTGTAATTAACCTATTGACAAATACCCTTATGGGGTATACAATCATAACTGTAAGATACCTATAGGGGGTATTCTAAAAGGGCTTTGAATAATATATCCCATTTTGAAATTATGAGGTTGATATTATGGAGAATAATAAGTGTGAACATTGTGCAAAACACAAGCACCGTACCGAAAAAGAATACAAGTCGCTTGTAAACCGACTTAATCGTATTGAAGGTCAGATACGGGGGATAAAGGGTATGCTTGAAAAAGATGCCTACTGTCCCGATATTCTGGTACAGGTTGCCGCCGCCAATGCGGCACTCAACGCTTTTAACAAGGAGTTGCTTGCTAATCATATCCGCACCTGTGTTGCAGATGACATAAGGGCAGGTAACGATGAAACAATTGACGAGCTTGTCGGTGTTTTGCAAAAGCTTATGAAGTAGGAGAAACTATGACTCAATACAATGTAACGGGTATGAGCTGTGCCGCCTGTGTTGCCCGTGTTGAAAAGGCGGTATCAAAGATTGACGGAGTAAATTCCTGTTCCGTCAGTCTGCTTACAAATTCAATGAATGTTGACGGTTCAGCTGATTCGTCTGCAATTATAAAAGCCGTGCAGAATGCCGGCTATGGTGCGTCTTTGAAAGGCAAAGAGAAAAAGTCAGCCGATGTTGAGGATTCTCTCAAAGATACCGAAACACCTAGAATCAGAAAAAGACTTATCGCATCGCTCATTGTCCTTGCAGTGTTGATGTATTTTTCAATGGGACATATGATGTGGGGATGGCCGTTGCCGTCATTTTTTGACAACAACCATATTGCAATGGGACTTGTTCAGCTGATTTTGTCAGGCATAGTGATGGTGATTAATCAGAAATTTTTTGTCAGCGGATTCAAGGGGATTATCCGCCTTGCTCCCAATATGGACACGCTTGTTGCACTTGGTTCGGGCACAGCCTTTGTTTATAGCACAATTGCGTTGTTTATGATGACCGATGCACAGGTGAGAGGTGACTCGGCGGCGGTTATGTCGTATATGCACGAGTTCTATTTTGAATCAGCCGCAATGATTTTGGCACTCATCACAGTCGGTAAAATGCTTGAGGCTCACTCAAAGGGCAAAACTACCGACGCTCTCAAAGGTTTGATGAAACTTGCACCAAAGACTGCTACGATTGTAGTTGGCGGTGTTGAAAATACTGTTCCGATAGAGAAGGTGAAAAAAGGCGATATATTCGCAGTTCGTCCGGGTGAGAGCATTCCTGTTGACGGAGTTGTTATTGACGGTGAAAGTGCCGTCAATGAATCAGCTCTGACGGGTGAAAGCGTTCCTGTTGACAAGCTTGTCGGCAATACGGTTTCAGCCGCAACAATCAATCAGTCGGGATATATCCGTTGTGAGGCTACGAGAATCGGCGAGGATACAACGCTGTCACAGATTATTAAAATGGTCAGCGATGCGTCAGCCACCAAAGCACCTATCGCAAAAATTGCCGACAAGGTATCGGGTGTGTTTGTTCCTGCGGTAATCACAATTGCCGTGATTACTGCAATCGTGTGGCTGTTGCTCGGTCAAAGTGTAGGATTTTCGCTTGCAAGAGCCATTTCCGTTCTTGTAATCAGTTGTCCGTGTGCATTGGGACTTGCAACCCCTGTTGCGATTATGGTCGGCAACGGTGTAGGTGCAAAGAACGGAATCCTCTTTAAAACTGCAGTTTCACTTGAAACGGCAGGCAGAATTGACACGGTTGTTCTTGACAAAACAGGCACGGTTACCAAGGGGGAACCTGCTGTGACCGATATTGTTACAGTCGAAAATATCTCGGAAACCGAGCTTTTGAAAACAGCCGTTGCTCTTGAAAAATCAAGCGAACATCCGCTTGCAAAGGCAATTGTAGTTTATGCAAACGACAGACATATTATCGGCGATGCAGTGACTGAGTTCAATGCCGTAACGGGTAACGGACTTACCGCAAAAATCGGCTCTGAAAGCGTTTACGGCGGCAATTACAGATATATTTCACAGTTTGCTGAAATTTCATCAGACAAAAAAGCAAAGGCTGAACAGCTTGCGGAAGGGGGCAAAACTCCGCTGTATTTCTGTAAAGGAAATAAATTTCTCGGTATTATTGCTGTTGCAGACATAATAAAAGAGGACGGAAAACAGGCTGTTAATGAACTCAAAAATATGGGTGTGCGTGTTGTAATGCTTACGGGCGATAACGAAAAAACCGCAAAAGCCGTTGCAAAAAATGCAGACATTGATGAAGTTGTTGCAGGAGTTCTTCCTGACGGCAAGGAAAAGAATGTAAAAGAGCTGAAAAAATACGGCAAGGTTGCAATGGTCGGTGACGGCATTAACGATGCGCCTGCCCTCACAAGCGCAGACTTGGGTATTGCAATCGGAGCGGGAACGGATGTTGCAATTGATGCGGCAGATGTTGTACTCGTAAAGAGCCGCCTTGCAGATGTTCCTGCAACAATCAGACTTGGCAGAGCAACACTTCGTAACATTCACGAAAATCTTTTCTGGGCATTTATTTACAATGTAATCGGTATTCCGCTAGCTATGGGTGCATTTATCAATCTTTTCGGCTGGCAGTTAAATCCGATGTTCGGTGCGGCGGCAATGAGCCTTTCAAGCTTTTGTGTTGTAACAAACGCATTAAGGCTTAATTTTGTTAAGGTTCACGGCTCAAAGCATGACAGAAAAATAAAACATAAAAAGGAGAATAAAACCATGGAAAAAACAATGAAAATCGAAGGTATGATGTGTCCGCATTGCGAGGCAACAGTAAAGAAAACTCTTGAGGCAATTGACGGTGTTGAATTGGCAGAAGTAAGCCACGAGAAAGGCACAGCCGTTCTTACAATGTCAAAAAATGTTGAAGATTCCGTTCTTAAAAAAGCAGTAGAGGACGCAGGATACAAAGTAAAATAAACGGTGTGCCACCGTTCTCGGTTCGTGAAGACAGTTTCGTATAGGCAAAGGTAAATATTCCCGAGCATAACTTATAAATTAAATTTTACAAAGCATAAGCGGTGTGCCACCGTCCTCGGTTCATAAAGACAATTTCGTATAGGCGAAAGTAAATATTTCCGAGCGTAACTTATAAATCAAATACAAAAATCAGCAGGACAACATAATTTTGTTGCCCTGCTTTTGCCTTGAATACAAATATTGAAAATAATGACAATGTAATTACAATCTTCACGAGAGGGGCGGCAACACGCCGTAGCCGTATAAGAAAAAACGGAGTAACCAAAACTGATTACTCCGTAAATTCAATGTTAAATTACATTTTGTTTGCAAGGGCTCTTTCAAGCCAGATGTCTGCAATATCCATAGCAAGGAACAATCCCTTTTTCTCGCTTGACTTAACAAGCTGTTTTCTCGGTGAAAGATAGGGGTCTGTAGCCATTAGCTGAACTGTTACCTTATCGGCAATCTCAGTTCCGTTGACATCCTTTTTGCTTTTGATTTGCATTCTTATAACATACGGTTCTTCCATACTGCCGTAGTAAATCTCGTCATTGCAACGAACGAGCGGTCTGCCCTTGTAAGTCGAAAATTTCTTTTCGGTCTTTTTGGTATCTGCCACAAGGCATCATCCTTTCTTAAACATTAAGATACGATTTTACCAGTGCTTCAAGTAGGTCGTCACGGTCGATCTTGCTGATGATGTTGCGAGCGTTATTATATGTTGTAATATAGGTCGGATCCTCGCTTAAAATATATCCCACAATCTGATTAATAGGGTTATATCCTTTTTGGCGGAGGGCATCATAAACGATTGTAAGCCCTGCTTTTATCTGGTCATCTTTTTCCTCACCAAGAGAAAAAATCATTGTCTTATCCAACATACTGAAACACCTCCTATTCTGCTACTATACCATATTTCAAAGTAAATTTCAAGCACTTTTTAATAAATATGCCTAATTTATGTTATTTCAATGTCAAAAACATTGCTTTGTGTGATAAAACAGCAGTAATATTTTTTAATTTTATCTTATGCTTGTCAGATTATGTCACAAAAAGGGGACGGAAAAACCGCCCCCATAATTTTTAGCCTCTGAGCTTTACTCCGTTTTCAGAAAGATTTGAAATTATCTTGTCCATAATCTTCTGAACCTCGGCTGATGAAAGTGTTCTTTCATTTGACGAGAACTCAAAGCGGATTGTTACGCTGTGAACTGTATCTGTGTCATATGTGTCAACAATCTTTGTGCTTTTGAGAATCTCTCCGCCTTCGTTTTTCCAACACTCTGCAAGGTGTGAGAAGAACATTCCCTGAGGAACTTCAACGCTGATGTCGTAGTCCATCGGCGGGAACTTTGACGGTTCGTCATAAACAATCGGAGCGGCCTCTGTGTTTGCATAAGCGTTCACATCAATTTCTGCAAATACAATTGCGGCTTTTTTGTCAATCTTCTTGTTTACTGTCGGATGAACAATGCCGATTGTACCGATATTTCTGCCGTCAAGGCATACCGAATAGAGGTTTACGGGGTGTTCGTAGCTGTGAGTCGGTTCAGCCTTTTCAAATGTGAGAGCCTTGTGCTTGATTTCATCTGTTACAACTGCGAGAATGTCACGGAGTTCAAAATAAATGTCCTTAACATTTCTTGTCTTGCTGTAAAGTGTGATTGCAAGCTTTTTGTTCTCAATGCAAAGACCGTTTTCATCAAGACCGTTTACAACTCTACCGATTTCAAAAATACCGAAATCGTTTGAGAATGAAAGGTTTGATTTAATCTGACAAAGCTGTGTGGGAACAATTGAATTTCTTAATGTTTCAATATTCGGGTTAGTTGCGTTTGCAAGCTTAACATTATCCTCAACAGGAATGTCAATTGCCTTGAGTTCATCGTTGTATGCCCATACATATGAGTGAAGCTCGTGGAGATTGTATCTCTTAACAAGCATATCCTTGATTTTGTTTTCCGTAGTTTTAACAACGCTTGCTCTTACGGGGTAGAGGGGAGAGCATGTTGTGTGAATTTCAAAGTTGTCATAGCCGTAAATACGGGTGATTTCTTCAATGATGTCAGCCTTGATTGTAACATCCTTTGTTGCTCTCCAGCTTGGAACCGTTACGCTGAAGTTGTCGTTGTTGAGCTCAACCTTAAAGCCGAGGCTTTCAAGTGTTGCAACAATTCTGTCGTTGCTGATTTCAATGCCTGTGTAGCGGTCAACAAAGTTTTTGTCAAAGTCAAGAACAACTGTGTCATACCTGAATGCGTACTCGTCTGTGAGCGAAGAAACAACCTTGATGTCGCTGTCATACTTTTTGAGAAGATATACAAATCTTGCAATTGCAGTAACCGTCATTTCAGGATCAAGACATTTTTCATATCTCATTGATGCGTCTGTTCTGTGAGCAAGTCTTACTGTTGACTTTCTTACGGAAACTGCGTTGAATGTTGCAGATTCAAGTGTGAGAGTAGTTGTATCGTCAACAATTTCCGAATCAAGACCGCCCATGATGCCGGCAATTGCTACAGGAGTGTTGCCGTTGCAAATCATAAGTGTGTTTTCGTCAATGTTTCTTTCAACACCGTCAAGTGTTTTGAAAGTGAAGGGCTTGTCAAAACGCTTGATTCTGATTTTTTCAACCTTTCTTGAATCGAAAGCGTGCATCGGCTGTCCCATTTCAAGCATAAGGTAGTTTGTAAGGTCGGCAAGATAGTTTATTGCTCTCATACCGCAGTAGAAAAGACGGATTCTCATATTTACGGGGCTTACATTGCGGTTGATGTTCTCAATCTGTAAGCAGCTGTATCTCTGACAGAGAGTGTCCTCAATCTTCATATCAATCTTTTTAAGACCGTCATATGCCTTTAAATCGTCAAGGTCAAGAGGTTTAAGCTCTCTGCCTGCAAGTGCGGCAAATTCTCTTGCGATTCCGTAGTGTCCCCAAAGGTCGGGACGGTTTGTAAGCGACTTGTTATCAACCTCAAAAACGATATCGTCAATTTCATAAATGTCTTTAAGGTCTGTGCCGTTTTTAACATCATCTGTAATTTCCATGATGCCAGAGTTGTCATCGCTGATACCGATTTCAGCCTCACTGCAGCACATACCGTTTGATGTAAAGCCTGCAAGAGGTCTTGGTGTAATCGTGATTTCGCCGATTTTAGCGCCAACCTTTGCAAAAGCGGTTTTAAGACCGACTTTTACATTCGGGGCACCGCAGACAACATCAATAAGTTCATCTTCGCCTGCATCAATTTTGAGGAGATGAAGTTTCTTTGAATCGGGATGATTTTCAACCGACTTAATTTCACCTACAACAATACCGCTGATTTCACTGCCCTTGCGGAGAATATCGTTTTCAACCTCGGCTGTGGAAAGAGAAAATTTGCGGATAAGTTCAATTTTATCAAGACCGCTCAAATCAACAAAGTCCTGAATCCAGTTCATAGATAAAAACATTTTGTATCTCCTCTCTTATTCGTCATCAGTAAACTGTGAAAGTGCTTTAAGACTGCCGCTGTTAAGGTCACGGATATCCTTGATTCCGTACTTCATCATTGCAAGTCTTGTAAGACCGAGACCAAACGCAAAGCCTGTGTATTTTTCGGGATCAATTCCGCCCTCACGCAGAACATTGGGATGAATCATACCGCAGGGGCATAGCTCAAGCCAACCGCTGTGCTTACATGACGGACAACCCTCGCCGCCGCAGATAAGACAGCTGATGTCGAGTTCAAAACCCGGTTCAACGAACGGGAAAAAGCCGGGGCGAAGTCTTACCTTGATATCCTTTTTGAATACCTCGGAAAGCATTGTTTTCATAAAGTAGATAAGGTTTGAAATTGAAATGTCCTTGTCAACCATAACGCCTTCCATCTGGAAAAATGTGTTTTCGTGACAAGCGTCAGTAGCCTCGTTTCTGAAGCATCTGCCGGGGAAGATGGCTTTTATAGGCGTGCCGTTTTCAATAAGTCCCTTGCCGTACTTTTTAAGAATTGCGTTCTGTGCGGCTGATGTGTGTGACTTTAAAAGCTGACCGTTGTCAAGGTAGTAAGTGTCCTGCATATCTCTTGCGGGGTGGTGCTTCGGAATGTTAAGAGCCTCAAAGCATTCGTAGTCGGTTACGATTTCGGAGTAGTCCTCAATGTTAAATCCCATTGATGAGAAAATCTTTTCGCATTCTCTCTGAACAAGGGTGATTGGGTGATAAGAACCCCTTGAAAGTGCAACAGGTGATGTAATGTCAAACTGCGGCATCAAGGCGATTTCACGCTGAATTTCCTTTTCTTTAAGTTCCGCAAGTCTTTCTTCAATAAGCTGTGCGGCCTGTGCCTTGAGCTTGTTTACCTCAGCACCGAAAGTTTTTCTTTCCTCGTTGGGAAGGTCTTTCATACCCTTTAAAAGAGCCGTGATGCTGCCCTTTTTGCCAAGATAAGAAACTCTGATTTTGTCAAGGTCGGTCAAATCTTGTGTTTCGCCGAGTCTTGACTTGATTTCGTCTTTTAAACTTAATAATTTCTCGTTCATAAATTACCTCCGTAAAAATAATAAAGCCCTGCGTAAAATCAATTACGCAGGGACGAAATAATCCGTGGTACCACCCTGATTTTTGCATCAAAGCAAACACTCCCGAAAGCAGACACTTTCACAACCTGTAACGGAGTCAGCCGTTGAGATCTACTGAAAATTTCAACCTCACCACTCGGAAGGGAACTTCACACCTGCAACACCGTTGTATGCTTTCAGCCTCGGCACACATTCTCTTTGACGGTATCACGCAAACGCTACTTTCTTCGTCATCGTGTTATCTTTTACTATGATAACACCAAAACATTTTTTTTGCAAGAGTTTTTGTATCTTTTGTTGAAAAAAACAACAGCCTGTGATATCATATGAAATATCAATCATAAAGGAGAAAATACATTGAATAATTTTAACGAACAGGTTGTAAGACGGGTTAACAAACCTAAAAATCTGATTATAAAAATTGTTTCGGTGCTTTTGCTTATTTTAGTGCCGACAACATTGTTTTTACTTGCTTTTGCAACAATTGCATATCTTATCTATGTGGCATTTTTCGTGTTTGTAGGCGGAATTTATGTTGTTTGGTATGTGTTCAGTATTCAGAAGGTCGATTTTGAATATTCGGTTTCGGGCAATGAACTTGAAATTGCAAAGGTTGTTGCATTGCGCAAAAGAAAAACTATGTGCAAGATTCAGATTAACGAGATTGAAAGACTTGAAAAAGACGATACCGAAATCAAGAAGATGAGATTTCTCAAAACTTTTATCGCCGCAAGAGATATTGACTCCAAGGACGAAAACTATTTCGCTGTTTTCAACAGTCCTGCATACGGCAGATGTCTTCTCGTTTTTACTCCAAACGAGGATATTCTCAACGGTATGAAACCGCACCTCAACAAGAATATTGTGGTTCAGTTATTCTATAAAAGAAAAATGAGTTGATTGTATGACAGTAACAGATGTAAATGTTGTAAAAAGTGCAATTTTTGAACGCCCCGATGATGCAAACAAGGGAACTCTGGGTTCATTGCTCTGCGTTTGCGGCAGCTACGGAATGGCAGGGGCGGCGGTTATGTCGGCAAAGGGTGCGTTAAGAACGGGTATAGGTCTTGCAAAATGTGCCTTGCCGAGAAGTATTTACCCGATTGTTGCCCAAACGATTCTTGAGAGCGTTTACTATCCTCTCAGCGAAAATGCAGACGGCAGAATCTCAAAGGTTAATGTTCCGTTTTTAGTCAGCGAATCGTGCAAATCCTCTGCAACTCTTGTCGGTTGCGGACTCGGTGTGTGCGACGATACATTAAAAATTGTATTTTCTTTAATAGAAAATTCCACAACACCGCTTGTGCTTGACGCAGATGCACTCAATTGTGTTGCAAAACAGCCTGAAATTCTTTTAAGGAAAAAAGCACCGATTATAATTACTCCTCACCCGGGCGAAATGTCAAGACTTACAGGTCTTGCAACTCCGCTTGTAAATGCGGAAAGGGAGAGAGTTGCCCTCGATTTTGCACAAAAGTATGGTGTTGTAACCGTTCTCAAAGGAGCGGGCACGGTAATTGCCTCGCCAAACGGCAAGGTGCTTGTGAACCCGACAGGCAATTCGGGAATGGCAACAGGCGGCAGCGGTGATGTGCTTGCAGGAATGACCGCATCAATTCTTGCTCAGGGCGCAAGTGCGTTTTCATCAGCCGCAGCGGCAGTATATCTCCACGGTCTTGCAGGCGACATTGCCGCCGAAAAATACGGCAAAATCTCAATGCTCCCCACAGACCTGATAAATTGTATCTCCCTTGCCTATAAGCGTTGCGGATTTTGATTTAACATACAAGTAAGAAACGGGAATCTTTTTGCGAAAAAAAGTTGTGAAAATGATGACGATTTTGTAGGGGCGGATATTATCCGCCCGCAAGTAACAGCTCAAAATTTATATTAAGTCCGATTATATAAATGTCACAAAATTACTTTTATACAGTAGTGTGAGGTAATGTTTTGCATACAACTCTGTTTATGGAGGCGAATAAAAATGATGCCAACAAGAGCGGAAGCTGAAAAAATATTAGAAGAAGCTGAACAATGTAATTTGGGTCCTTGGGTAAATCACAGTCGCATTACAGCAAAATGTGCTGAAAAGATTGCGGAATTATGTGAAAATTTGGATTCGGAAAAGGCATACATATTAGGGTTACTCCATGATATTGGCAGAAAGTTTGGTGTTAGGCATTTAGGTCATGTTTATGACGGATATACATATATGATGTCATTGGGATATGATGAGGTCGCAAAAATTTGCCTGACACATTCGTTTAATAATTCAACCGTAAAGGAATACATTGGTAAATTCGATGTTTCTGATGAAGAACTTGAATTGATAGAAACTGCTCTTGCTAAAGTAAATATGGATGATTATGACAAATTAATTCAGTTATGCGATGCGTTGGCAGGCAGTGACGGTGTGTTGAATATTGAAGATCGTATGAGAGATGTAAAACAAAGATATGGTTATTACCCACAAGAAAAATGGAATTCAAACATAAGATTAAAAAATTATTTTGAGAAAAAAACAGGAAATAATATATACAAAACAGTTAATCAATCGTAAGTTGGATTGTTATTTATAAGAATAAAAAACGTTGTGGATTTTGATTTAAAATACAAGTAAGAAACGTGAATCTTTTTGTGATAAAAAGTTGTCAAAATGATGACGATTTTGAAAGGAGTAATGATGAAGAAAATTTTATGTTTAGTTATGTGTGTATTTCTTGTTATCGGTTTGAGTGCCTGCGGAGGAGATATAAACAAAGTGAAGACTCACGATGTGGATTCTGAAATCTATTCCGCAGATGATATTAACTCTGCTGTTGATACTATTGAAAAAGAGTTCGACGCCAATTGGAACGGCTGTACCCTCACGGAAATTTATTATGCAGGAGATGATTACTGCACCGATTTTCAGGAATTTGCCGACAGGAACAATGCAGATGAAGTTATTGTGCTGTTATCTTCATTTGATGTTGATTCATCAGGCGGCGACGGATCATTAAATCCGAATTCCACATATAATAACTGGAACTGGATTTTAGTCAGAACAAAAGGCGGAAAATGGCAGCATATTGACCACGGATATTAAGATAAAATGCATTAATCACTTATTTGTACAATGTATTAAAAATTTCACGGGACATATAATGTATCGGGAGGTGTCTTATGGCACGGAAAATCTTGATTGCATTATGTGTCCTTTTTGTTATGCCTGTTTTTGTCATTACGGGGTGTGATGAAGTGCAGGAAAATCTTTCTCCGAAATCCTCGTTTATTGCCGATTTCAGCTGTGAATACAGGAAAATGAACATCACGGGAAAGCTGTCGGCAAGCGGAAAAAAGCTCATCAACATTTCGCTTGATTCTCCGAACACGGTCAGCGGTTTGTCGGTTACATATAAGGGTTCTGATCTTGAAATTTCAAGGGAGAATATGATTTGCTCCGCCGATGAAGCGTACATTCCCGAAAGCAGTTTCCCGAATATTACAAAAGAAATTTTATACGGAATTGCAGACGGAAGGGCGATTTTTGAGGGGAAGTGCGAAGATGTGTGTACATACAGACTTGATTCAGCGTTCGGCAAAGCCGTTGTCAGCACAAATTCAAAGGGCTGTATAAGCAAAATCAGCGTTGACGGCGAAGATTACGAAATGGTGCTTTCCGATGTGAAAGATGCAAACGGCTGAACCGATTCACAAATTTTACGCTCAAAAATATTATGTAATAGCTGTATAAAAGCTTTTGGAAAGGCAAAAATACAAGTAAACAATTATTTGGAGCGTGAAAGCCTTGAATATACGAAGAGGAGATATTTATTATGCCGACCTGAGTCCCGTTGTAGGCTCTGAGCAGGGCGGAATCAGACCTGTGCTTATTGTTCAGAATAATGTCGGCAACCGATTCAGTCCGACTGTAATCGCCGCCGCAATTACAAGTCAGCAGTCAAAGGCGAATTTGCCTACCCACATTCCATTGCACGCTGACAGCTCAGGACTCGCCAAAGACAGCGTTGTTCTGCTTGAACAGGTACGAACAATCGACAAAAAACGGCTCAAAGAAAAAATGGGTACTGTTGATGAAAATTCTATGAACGAAATAAATAACGCAATATCAATCTCGTTCGGTCTTAACGCATAATTCCGCATTACATACGGATAATGCAATAAAAGAAAATAAACAGACAACAAAACGGTCGATTCAGCTTGAGAAAAACTCCAAGCCAACCGACCGTTGTTTGTTGTGTTACTTTACTTCTATGCTACATTATAAGCATATATGTAGTACGAAAGTAAACTTATTATTCTGAAAAGCAGTTAAAAATCATCTTTTTCCTGCATAGACATTTTTTATGTTTCTTTCGGAATATTGAATTAGGTTGAATAGTGACGGGGCATCTTTTTCAAAACATACCGAAATGACATCGGGAGAGAGGGTGAGGGTAAGCTTATCGTTTTCAATAAGTTCGTTGATGAGTTCAAGGTCAAGAATCATTGATGCGTCCGTGAGATTTCTGTAGCGGTTCTTATCAAGCGAAAACATAGTTTGCGAGTTATTTTTTTCGGAATTATAAATTGTGCGGAAAATTACATATTCGGCACTCATAAGGTAGTTGCTGACTGCGTTTGTAAGGTGCTTGTTGCCGATTTTTGCAAGCAAATCGTAGATTACCGAGGTGGTGTTCATCAAAAGACTGCGGTTTATTTTATTGATCATACTGCCTTTTTCGGTATTGATGACAACCTCTTTTTCGGCAGCCTCAAAAGGATCGGCTGTGAAATTTCTCTGTACGGTTCTGCCGAGAAGATAATCGGTTGAAACACCGTAGTATTCGGCTGTTTTTACGAGAAAATCAAGACCGCATTCACGGATTCCTTTTTCATAATGTGACAAAAGTGCCTGCGAAATTCCCATATCGCCTGCAACCTGTTTTTGACTCAAACCTCTTTCTTTACGAAGAAATGTTATAATTCTCGGAAAATCTTTGTTCAAGACTTGACACCTCATTTTTAAAGATAGTATAATTAACTTGATTGTCAGAAAAAGCAAAGCAGAATTTGCTCTGATAATATATAGTCCATAGTTAGTGCATTGAAAGCATTTACAGCAATATACTTACTATACAGACAGTATAATACAAAATTTACTTTTTGTAAATAATTAAGTGCCGATTTGCTAAAAAAGTCGGTTTATGGGAGAAGTTATGAAATCATACATAATTCATTTTATAAGACACGGTTCGATTGATGATACACTTGCGGGGAAATATATCGGAACAACAGACGCTCCGCTTTCCGACAGGGGCAGAATGGATTTGAGAAAACTCGATTATGAATACAAATATCCGGGTACGCAGGTTGTGTTCACAAGTCCGTTAAAGCGTTGTACCGAAACCGCAAAAATTCTTTATCCCGAACAAAATCCGCTTGTTATCGACAACCTTTCCGAATGTAATTTCGGTGAATGGGAGGGCAAAACTGCCGATGAGCTGAAAAACGATTCCGATTTTAAAAAGTGGCTCGCAGGCGATTCTTCCGTAAAACCTCCGAGGGGGGAGAGCAATGGCGATTTTACACGCAGAGTATGCAAAATGTTTGAAAGCATTGTTGAGGGACTTATGAAAACAGGCACAACCGAAAGTGTAATTGTCACTCACGGCGGTGTTATTATGACCTTGCTTGCAGTCTACGGACTTCCGCAGGCAAAACCGTTTGAATGGACAATGGACAACGGTTTCGGCTATTCACTCAGAGTTACTCCCGTACTTTGGCAGAGGGATAAAGTCTGTGAAGTTTTTCAGACGATTCCGCTTCCGTCGGAGAATGACTGATTTTTTGAAACTTTGGCAGAATTGTAGCACAGTTTACAATCTTTTGCCGTATATTGTGGGATAATATCCATTGATAAACAATTGATTAAGGAGATATAAAAATGGCAGATTATAAAATTACTCTTTTAAAGGGCGACGGTATCGGTCCTGAAATCGTAAATCAGGCTGTAAAGATTCTTGATTGTGCCGCTGAAAAATTTGGTTTTGGCGTTACATATGACGAGGCACTTCTCGGCGGTTGTGCTATTGACGCAACAGGCGTTCCGCTCCCCGATGAAACAGTTGCAAAGTGTAAGGCATCGGACAGCGTGCTTCTCGGTGCGGTAGGCGGTCCTAAGTGGGATTCACAGCCGGGTAACAACCGTCCCGAGGCAGGACTTCTCGGTATCAGAGGCGCACTCGGACTTTTCGCAAATCTTCGTCCGTCGGTTATTTTCGGACCGCTCAAAAGTGCATCACCTATCAAGGATGAAATTATCGGCGGCAACCTCGATGTTATGATTGTTCGTGAGCTTACAGGCGGTATTTACTTTGGCGAAAGAGGCAGAAAAGAAGTTAACGGTCAGCCTGCGGCTTGGGATACGGAAATGTACACAGTCGGTGAGGTTGAGAGAATTGCAAGAGTTGCTTTTGACCTTGCTATGAAGAGAAATAAAAAGCTCACAAGTGTTGATAAGGCAAATGTTCTTGAATCTTCAAGACTTTGGAGAGAAACAGTTAAGAGAGTTGCCGAGGATTATCCCGAGGTTGAGCTTAACCATATGTATGTTGACAACTGCGCTATGCAGCTTGTAAGAAATCCTCGTCAGTTTGATGTTATTCTCACATCAAATATCTTCGGTGATATTCTTTCCGATGAGGCGTCAATGATTGCCGGCTCAATCGGTATGCTCGCATCTGCAAGCCTTTCGGGCAGTAAGCTCGGTCTTTATGAGCCTATCCACGGTTCTGCTCCTGACATTGCGGGTCAGAATATCGCAAATCCGCTTGCTACAATTCTTTCTGTTGCAATGATGCTCCGTTATTCACTTGATCAGAGCGAGGCGGCAGATGCTATTGAGGCAGCTGTTGCAAAGGTTCTTGAAACCTACCGTACGCCCGATATCTATGAAGAGGGTTTCACAAAGGTTGGCTGTGACGAAATGGGCGACCGTGTTTGTGAGGCACTTTAATTGGAGAACGGTATGCAGTTTTATGATATGCACTCGCACATATTGCCGAATATTGATGACGGTGCAAAAACGCTTGAGGACAGCTTGAAATTGCTCTCCTGCCTTGAAAAGCAGGGAGTAACGAATGTTTGTCTTACACCTCATTTTTATACAAATGAAATCAGCATTGAAGATTTTATTGCCGAGAGGGCGGAAAAGTTTGAAAAATTCAAGCCGCACATTCCGAACGGTATGAATATCGTTCTCGGAACAGAGGTTTATGTTACAAAGTATCTTTTTAATAATGAAAATATTACGGGCATAAACTACGGAAATTCAAACTATATCCTGACTGAATTTGCATATAATTCGACATTTTCCGGTAATTCGTATGAGATGCTCGACAGGCTTATGAGCGAACAGGGACTTATTCCCGTAATTCCTCATGTTGAGCGTTACAGCTTTCTTGTTGACAATCCTGATGTGATTGAAGATTTGAAACGGCTCGGTGTTGTTATTCAGACAAATATTTCAAATTATACAAAGAAAGCTCCGATGATGAAACGCCGCAGAATGTTAAAGCTTGTAAGTGCGGGACTTATCGACATTATCGGTACGGATGCACATTCATTCAGTCACAATACACCCGAGCTTTACAGCGACGCAATTGAATGCATTGCCAAAAAATGCGGTCGGCAGGCTGTTGACAGCTTGATGAAAAACAGCGAAAAAATTTTCAATGCCGCAATCGGCTGATATATTGCAAAAATAATAATCACACAAATAAAAAACGATTGATTTCCTTTCGGATTTCAATCGTTTTTTTCTTTGCAGCGTACAATAATACTTGTACTGACTGCCGATGTGTTGAAAGAGAAACAGCTGAAACCGTTCTCTCGGTGCGTATTTGTATTGAAAATTGCCAAGTGACATATTCCGAATGTCGGCTGCGTCAATAATGCTGTCTGTGTTGTTCGGAATGTTCTTAAAATTATCGGTTGTAAAAATTTAAAATACCACGACAAGCAACATTTTGAATTGCTCTCTGCCGTATACAGCGTGCGGATGCTTTGCAGGCATAACGATTGATTCACCCTCTTTGAGAATGTGTTCAACACCGTCAATTGTAATTTTGCCCACCCCGTCAAGACAAGTCACAAATGCGTCGCCTTCTGATTCGTGCGTGCTGATTTCTTCGTCCTTGTCAAATGCGAAAAGAGTAACGCTTACGGCGTTGTTCTGTACAAGAGTTTTGCTCACAACCTGACCTTTCTGACAGCTTACCTGCTCTTTGAGCGCAAGCACCTGACTTTTTTTGATATTTTTTATTTTGCCGTTTTCGATTTTTAACTCTGTCATAATTATCCTCCTAACGGTATTATTTGCAGTTTTAAATAAAAAATGCCCGACTTTTACGGAGTCGGGCAGATGTATGATTTTAAGCCGGATCAGCCGCCGCAGCCACAGCTGTCACATTCGGGAACATTGCCCACGATTGGCTCGGGATCAACGCCTCTTCTTTTGTAGTAGTCCGAAACGGCTGCCTTGATTGCCTGTTCTGCAAGAACAGAGCAGTGAACCTTGACAGGCGGAAGTCCGTCAAGAGCCTCCATAACCGCCTTGTTTGTGAGCTTGAGAGCGTCATTGATTGACTTGCCCTTGATAAGCTCTGTTGCCATACTGCTTGTTGCAATAGCTGCACCGCAACCGAATGTTTTAAACTTTACATCTGTGATAATATCATTATCAACCTTAATGTACATTTTCATAATATCGCCGCATTTTGAGTTGCCGACCTCGCCAATGCCGTCTGCGTTTTCAATTTCGCCTACATTTCTCGGATTAGCGAAATGATCCATTACTTTTTCCGAATAAGCCATTTTAATCCTCCTGTTGTTACTGAATATCTGTTCAATTCTATATGAATTTTAACGGGTTGCCAATCAGCCCTGAGCTTCCTGCTTCTTAATCTTTTCCCAAAGGGGTGACATACTTCTGAGGTATGAAACAATTTCGGGAACGATTTCAAGAATGTAATCAATGTCTTCCTCTGTGTTGTCGTCAGAGAACGAAAGACGCATACTGCCGTGGGCAATCTCGTGCGGAAGACCGATTGCAAGAAGCACATGACTCGGATCAAGACTGCCCGATGTACAAGCAGAACCCGATGATGCCGAAACACCCTTGAGGTCAAGTCTTAAAAGAAGACTTTCGCCCTCGATTCCCTCAAAGCACATATTAACATTGCCGGGAAGTCTGTGAACTCGGTCGCCGTTTATTCTTGAACGCTCAATCTTTAAAAGACCGTCGATAAGTCTGTCACGCATCTTTTCAAGCTTTGCGTTTCTTTCGTCCATACCGTCAACTGCAAGCTGAAGTGCGGCGTCAAGACCGATGATGCCTGCAACATTTTCGGTACCTGCACGCTTATTTCTCTCCTGAGCACCGCCGCAGATGAGGTTTTCAATTCTTACACCCTTTCTGATGTAAAGAAGACCGCAGCCCTTCGGACCGTGGAGCTTGTGTGCTGTCATTGAAAGAAGATCAATGTTTTCTTTCTGAACATCAATCTTCACATAACCTGCCGCCTGAACTGCGTCTGTATGGAAAAGAACACCGTGCTTTCTGCAAATTGCACCGATTTCGGAAATCGGCTGAATTGTACCGATTTCGTTGTTTGCGTACATAATCGAAACGATAGCCGTGTCCTCGCGAATTGCATTTTCGACATCCTCGGGATGAACGATACCGTTTTCGTAAACATCAAGATAAGTAACCTCAAAGCCTTCCTTTTCAAGAGCCTCACATGTGTGAAGAATAGCGTGATGCTCAAACTTTGAAGTAATGATGTGCTTTTTGCCCTTTGCCTTTAGAGCGTGACAAACACCCTTGAGTGCCCAGTTGTCGGATTCACTTCCGCCTGAGGTAAAGTAAATTTCGTTCGGGTTAGCCGCACCGAGATTCTTTGCAATGTTTTCTCTTGCAGTTTCTACGGCAGCCTTTGCCTTTGCACCGATTGTATAAATGCTTGACGGGTTTCCGTAAACCTCGGTGAGGTATGGCATCATTTTTTCAAGCACCTTCGGTGAAAGTGCTGTAGTAGCCGAGTTGTCGGCATAAACATATCTCATTTTATATCCACCTTTATATAAGTTTATTGTTATGCAAATTTTATTGTTATGCAAATTGTTTTGCGGCTGCAACGGCAAGTCGGTCGCAACGCTCGTTTTCGGGATGACCTGCGTGTCCCTTTACCCAGACGATTTCTATCTCGTGGGTATCATACAGGGTAAGAAGCCTGTCCCATAGTTCGGGGTTCAAAGCCTTTTCTTTTTTATTACGCATCCAGTTGTTTGCTTTCCACTTTTTAGCCCAACCGAGTTTTAGTGCGTTGCAAACATACTGCGAGTCGCTGTACAGCGTGACCTTGCACGGCTCCTTGAGCATGGCGAGTGCATTGATAACAGCCGAAAGTTCCATACGGTTGTTGGTTGTGTCAGCCTCACCGCCCGAAATTTCTTTTTCGTGACCGTTATACCTTAAAACAGCACCCCAACCGCCGGGACCGGGATTTCCGCTGCAAGCGCCGTCTGTAAAAATTTCAACTTGTTTCAAAAAAACAATTCTCCTTTTTAATTCAGAGTGTATTCATCATTCAAATATTCAAAATGCAATTATATCTGCACTACATAGATTATAATACGGTCAATCGACAATTGCAACCCATTATTTGCTGTAATTCCGAGAATCTTGGTAGGTGTTTGAAAAAAATTCGGAATTTATACATATATATTGCAATTAAAATTGCAATTAAAGTGTTCTTGGATTTTATTATTACAGTATTTTCAAATTTTTATGCGTATAATTGCGGCTTTAATATGACCCGAAAGCGTCAGCTTTTGCTTTTGTTGTGAAAATTTCTTGACATTACAGTGTGAAGTGCGGTACAATAAAATGAAAAACTATGATAGGACAGCTGTGTACTGCCTTTATTACGGAAATAAAATTTGTATATTTTACTGATATTTTACGGATTATAATTATAGTCTTAGTGCGGATGTTGCCGCATTTTTACAGCGGATTTTAATTTTTAATTAAATTATAAAAAAATAATTTTGAAATAAATTAAGACCTCACGGGCGTTCAGAGGTCTTTGATATATTTATTTAATTTTTACTCAGTACATATTTCAGAAAACGGAGGTAGATTTGTGAGTACAGAAAAGAGAAACGAAAGTTATATGCTTAAACAGTCAAGGTACTCAAAAGGCAAAAAGAATGTGAAGCAATACTCTAAAAATAATGCTTCAAAAAAGGGCGGTTCGGGTAAAAATTCCTACAACGCTTACTATAAGAAAAATGATGACGGATTTCAGCCAAAATCGAACGGAAAGTTAAACTACGGCAAAAAGAAGAATCCGTCAAAGTCAAAGGGTTATCCTAAAAAGAAAGCTCGGAAGCCGTCGGTAAAAATTGCATTTCTCGGCGGTCTTAATGAAATCGGCAAGAACATCACCCTTGTTGAATGTGAGAACGATATAATTATTGTTGACTGCGGAATGGCATTTCCGGACGGAGATATGCTCGGTGTTGACCTTGTAATCCCCGATTTCACTTATATTGAACAGAATGCCGACAGAGTTAAGGGTATTATTCTTACACACGGTCACGAGGACCATATCGGCGGATTGCCTTTCCTTCTTTCAAAGGTAAATGTTCCGATTTACGGTACACCGCTTACGCTCGGTCTTGTCGGCAACAAGCTCAGGGAGCACAGCCTTTTTAACAAGACTCAGCTCAATGTTACAAATGCAGGTCAGACGATCGAACTCGGCTGTATGAAGATTGATTTCATTCATGTAAACCACTCAATTCCCGATGCAGTTGCTTTTGCAATTCACACACCGGGCGGCACTATTGTTCACACGGGAGATTTCAAGATTGACTGCACACCTATCACGGGTGATATGATTGATCTTTCAAGCTTTGCAAGAGTGGGTGACGAAGGTGTTCTTGCGCTTCTTTCGGAAAGTACAAATGCGGAAAGACCGGGATACACCCCCACGGAGAGGACAGTATCCGACAGCCTTGACAGCCTTTTTAAGAGTGCTGAAAACTACAGAATTATCATTGCAACATTTGCATCAAATGTAAACCGTGTTCAGCAGATCATTGACTGTGCAGAAAAGTACGGAAGAAAGGTTGCCTTTTCGGGCAGAAGTATGGTCAACTATATGGATGTTGCCCAAAAACTCGGCTATCTGCATCTTCCCGAAAATATTCTTATTGACCTTGATATGCTCGACAAATATATGCCGCAGCAGGTTGTTCTTGTTACAACAGGCAGTCAGGGCGAGCCGATGAGTGCGCTTTCAAGAATGGCATATTCCGACCACAGAAAGGTTATGGTCGGTGAGGGCGATTTTATCATAATTTCAGCCAATCCGATTCCCGGCAATGAGAAAACAGTCGGCAATGTTGTTGACGAACTTCTCAAAAAGGGCTGTAAGGTAATTTACGAGTCAATGTATGAGGTTCATGTTTCGGGTCATGCCTGTCAGGAAGAACTCAAAATTATTCAGAAGCTTGTAAAGCCAAAATATTTTATCCCCGTTCACGGTGAGCAGAAACACCTCAGAAAGCACGCCGACCTTGCAATGTTCCTCGGTATGGAACGCAAGAACATCTATATTGGTGATGTCGGAAGTGTTCTTGAAATAAACGAGGATTATATGAAAGAGCTTCCGCCTGTTCAGGCAGGCAAGGTATTCGTTGACGGTCTTGGTGTAGGAGATGTCGGAAGTATCGTGCTTCGTGACAGAAAGCACCTTGGTCAGGACGGACTTATTATTATTGTTGCTTCTCTTGATGTTTATGACGGTCATGTTATCAGCGGCCCCGACATTGTTTCAAGAGGATTTGTATATGTTCGTGAGAGCGAGGGACTTCTTGAAGAAGTTAAACGAACCGCTCTTGCAATTCTTGAGGATTGTGCAGAAAATAATGTTCACGAATGGGGCATTATCAAAAACAGAATCAAGGATGATGTTTCAAAGCTTATCGGTCAGCGTACAAGAAGAGCCCCGATGATTCTTCCTATTCTTCAGGAGGTTTAATCCTTATTCGCTGATTTGTTATCTTGCTATTTTGCTATTAACAGAGGTTTGACATGAGAAAAAGAAAATGGACACTTACACCGTGGTTCTTGATTTTTACGGCAATAATGTTTGCAATGGCTGTTGTAAGCTATGAATATTCGCCGATAGTTTTCTATATTGAGCTGGGTGTGTCTGTTCTTTCCTTGGCAGTTGTGCTTGTGATTTCATTGCACTTTGCAAGCTATGTTAAGGGTACTGTGAAAAATACAGTCGAAAATATAAAGGGTATTAACGAAGACTACCTTGAAAAATTCAGTTACCCTGTTGCCGTAATAGGCAGGCAGGGTGACATTCTCTGGTGCAATTCCCGATTCCGCAAGGCTATGTGCGGCGGAAAGGGCGCAGAGGGTGACAATATCAAGGCTTATCTCTCGGGAAAAGACATTGATAACCTGAAAAAGGGCGAAGGCTGTGATGTTGCCGTTGACGGTAAAGAATACACTGTGTATTATCATTCCACAGGCGAGAGTGCTGTTTGTGAATTTATAGAAAACACCTACTACAAGCAGATTACAAGGGAATACCTTGCGTCAAAGCCGTGCGTTGCAATTGTTGTTTTCGACAATGCCGAGGATTTTTCCGATAACTCGGACGAGTCGTTTTCCGAGGCAATGCTCGATATTGAAGTTTGCCTGCAAAAGTGGGCGGAGCAGTATTCGGCTCTCTACAAAAGAATCGGCAACAACCGTTTTATGATAATTTTCAAAGAAGCCGATGTTGAAAAAATGGCAGCCGATAAGTTCCCAATTCTCAAAAATATCCGTGAAATCACTATAAACAACCACAGCGCGTCTATTTCGGTAGGTCTTTGCCGAGGCTATAATAGCATTAAAGAGAGCGAAATCAACGCAAGAAAAGCTCTTGAGATGGCACTCGGCAGGGGCGGCGATCAGGTTGCCGTTATTAAAAAGGATAATACATATGAGTTTTTCGGCGGAAAGGTTGCCGCAGCGGAAAAGGCAAGCAAGGTTCGTATGAGAGTAATTGCAAACGCAATCAGCCGTGTTGTTGCCGACTGTGACAAGGTTTTTATTATGGGACACAAGTTTTCCGATTTGGACTGCGTCGGTGCGGCAATCGGACTTCAGTGCATAATGGAGAAAACCTTTAAGCGTTATTCAAAGGTTGTCATTAACCGAGAAACATCAATGGCAAAACAGCTTATTGAATATACTGATGAAAAACTCGACACGGATATATTCATTTCTCCGGAAACCGCTCTTTCGGGGCTTACCCAGAAGTCACTTCTTATCATAGTTGACACGCACCTGAAGCGTTCGCTTGAAAGCAGTGAGCTTTACGAAAAGTGTAAAAAGGTTATCATCATCGACCACCACAGAAAAGCGGTCGATTACATAAACAACGCTCTTGTGTTCTGTCATGAACCGTCGGCATCCTCTACCTGTGAAATGTGCAGTGAAATTATCAGCTGTCTTGATGATTCTCCGCTTTCATATGTTCAGGCCGACGCAATGCTTGCAGGCATTACGCTTGACACAAAGAATTTTGCCGTTAAAACAGGTGTGCGCACCTTTGAAGCGGCGGCTTATTTGAGAAGAAGAGGTGCAAACACTCTCACCGTAAAGGGTATGTTTTCTGATAATATTGAAACCTACCGTGAAAAGGTTGACATTGTATGCAAGGCTCATGTTTACCGTGGATGTGCAATTTCAATTGCTCCGAGCGGTGACGGCGATATAAGACTTGCGTCGGCTCAGGCGGCTGATGAAATGCTCAACCTCAAGGGTGTTGACGCGTCATTTGTTCTCTTTGAAGACAACAATCAGATTAACATTTCCGCAAGAAGCTACGGAAATGTTAATGTTCAGATTATAATGGAAAAGCTCGGGGGCGGCGGTCATCAGACCATGGCGGCAACCCAGCTGAAAAACACTACAAAAGAGTTTGCTTATCAACAGCTGCTGTCAGAGATTGACAGCACTCTTGATGATGAGGAAAACTCGTAAGAAAGGTTGACAGGTTATGAAAGTAATTTTAATGCAGGATGTAAAATCACTCGGCAAAAAAGGCGAGCTTGTTGAAGCGTCCGACGGCTATGCAAGAAACTTTCTTCTTCCGAGAAAGCTTGCAAAAGAGGCAAATGCTCAGGCTATGAATGAATACAAAAATGCCGAAAATTCAAAAAACTATAAAATCGCAACCCAGAAAGCTCAGGCAGAACATGACAAAAAGGTTCTTGAAGGCAAAACCTTCAAAATGACTGCAAAAGCAGGACAGGGCGGCAGACTTTTCGGCAGCGTAACCTCAAAGCAGGTTGCCGATGAAATTAAAAAGCAGTATAACATAAATGTTGACAAACGCAAGGTTGTTCTTGATTGCGATATTAAGGAATTTGGTACATATCACGCAGAGGTAAAGCTCTTTACGGGCGTTTCTGCAAAGATTGATGTTCAGGTGTCCGAAGCCTAATAAAAAGGAGTAAAAATGGCTGATTTAAATTTTGCAGGCAGCTATGACGGACTTCATCTGCCGTACAGTCCCGAGGCTGAACAAGCGGTTTTAGGTGCAATTATTCTTGAAAGCAACACCTTTGACAAGGTTGTTGATATTCTGAAAAGCCCCGATTATTTCTATGTTTCTTTGCACAAGCTGATTTTTGCACAGATGCAGGAAATGATTGGACTCGGTCTGAACATCGACTTTGTTACACTGCTTGAAAGGTTAAAACAGAATAAAGCTTTTGATGAGTCAACAGGTAAATCCTACCTCTTTGACCTTGTTGACAATTGTCCGTCAATTTCCAATGCCGAGGAGTATGCGAAGATTATTGCGGAAAAGTACAATGTCCGCAGGCTTATTACGGCATCCCGTGAAATTATTGATGACGCAACAGCAGGCAACGAAGATCCCTCGGTTCTGATTGATTCGGCAGAGCAGAAGATCTTTGACATCAGACAGGGCAATGAAAGACACGGTCTTGAGCGTATCAACTCGGTAATTTTACAGACTTTTGACCGACTTGACGCACTCAACAGCGAAACCGACAACAGTATGAAACCTATCCCAACGGGCATAGGCGACCTTGACCGAATGATTACGGGACTTAACCGTTCCGACCTTATCATTCTTGCCGCCCGACCCGGTATGGGTAAAACGAGTTTCGCACTCAATATTGCACGAAATGTTGCGTGCAAGTCCAAAAAGACCGTTGCGTTTTTCTCGCTTGAAATGTCAAAGGAACAGCTTGCAAGCCGTCTGCTTTCGAGCGAGGCACTTATCGGCGGTACAAAACTGAGAACAGGTAATCTTACCGAGGAGGAATGGTCAAGGCTTATTCCTGCAAGCGATATTCTCAGCAAAACCGACCTTTATCTTGACGATACTCCGGGCATTACAATCCCCGAGATGAAGTCAAGACTTCGCCGACTTCACAACCTTGATCTTGTTGTAATTGACTATCTTCAGCTTATGTCGAGCGGCAGAAAGATTGACAGCCGTGTAAACGAAATTTCGGAAATCACACGAAATCTGAAAATTCTTGCAAAGGAAATGAATGTTCCCGTAATCACTCTGTCACAGCTTTCCCGTGCCGCAGAAAAGCGTGATGACCACAGACCGCAGATTGCCGATCTTCGAGATTCGGGTTCTATCGAGCAGGACGCCGATATTGTACTTTTCCTCTACCGTGAGGGCTATTATGACAAAGAGGGCGGAGAGGATTCTGCCGCACCGACAGCCGATATGAATTCGGGCGAGTGCATCGTAGCAAAGAACCGTCACGGCGAAACAAATATCGTAAAACTGCATTGGCAGGGCGAGTTTATGCGCTTTACGGGAACGGACAACCGAGATGCTTAACCGTGTTATTGCAACCGTTGAAAAATACGGTTTGCTTGAAAAAGGTGACAGCGTAATCGTTGCACTTTCGGGCGGAGCTGATTCCACGGCTCTGCTGAGCATTTTAGTTTCTCTGAAAGAAAAATACAATCTTTCGGTCTATGCCGCTCATATTAACCACAATATCCGCGGTGAAGAGGCAAAGCGTGATGAAAATTTCTGTAAAATTCTTTGTAAGAAATTTAACACGGAGCTTTTCATAAAAAGCGTTGATGTTCCCACACTTGCCAAACAGCAGAAAATCAGCGAAGAGCTTTGCGGAAGAAATGTCCGCTATGCTTTCTTTGAAGAGCTTTCGCAAAAACTCGGTGCAAAGGTTGCAACTGCTCACACGGCATCCGACAATGCCGAAACGCTGATATTTAACATTGCAAGAGGCACATCGGTGGCAGGCTTGTCGGCAATTCCTCCAAAACGGGGGAACATAATCAGACCTCTGATTGAACTTTTGAGAGGTGACATTGAAAGCTACTGCAAAGCAAACAACCTCGAATATGTTACCGACAGCACGAATCTTGCCGATGATTACACACGAAATTACATTAGGCACAACATTATGCCGTGCCTTAAAAGGCTGAATCCGTCTTTTGAACGGACGGCTCTCGGCTTGAGTGAGAGTGCGAGAGAGTCAGTCGGTTTCATTAGAAAATATGCCGAAAAAGCTGTGAATGAATGCAAATGCGACTTCGGCTACGACTGCAAAAAGCTGTTAAAGCTTGACAGGGCAGTTTTAAAAGAAATGCTGTTCATTCTTTTAAAGAACAATAATTACAGTGTCTGTCCCGAAAGAAAAACAGTTTTGCTTTTATGTGAAATAATCGAAAACGGCGGCAGTGTTGAATTGTCAAAACAATGCACAGCCGTTTCGAAGCAGGGAATTTTCCGTTTTGTATGTTCGGATAATTCGGCTGATTTCAAAGAAATTCCGTTAAAGAATAATATGAGATTTTCTTATGACGGAAAAACATACACGGTGAGCAAAATTGCTGATAAATCAACAAATCAAAACAACCTCGTTGCCGCAAAATGGCTTAATGAAAATGCTGTTTTCCGAACACGCAGAGCAGGCGACAGGTTTACATATCCCGACCGCACGGTCACAAAACCGCTCCGCAAGGTTTTTAACGAACAGAAGATACCCTCGGAAATAAGGGACAGGCTGTTGCTTCTTGCGGTATCCGACACCGTTTTATGGTGTGAAAGGCTTGGTGTTTCATTGCAGGGAAAGCCGGATGACACCGAAAATCTATTGATGATAATAAACAAAGAGGGTTAATTATGCATAAGGATATTGAAAAAATTCTGTATTCGGAAAAAGATATTGAAAATATTGTGAACACTATTGCAAAACAGATTGAAAAAGATTATAATGACAAAGATTTTATAATGGTCGGTCTGCTCAAGGGCAGCGTTGCCTTTATGGTTGACCTTATGAGAAAGGTTAATCTTGATTTTTCAATCGACTTTATCGTTGCGTCAAGCTACGGCAGCGGTACTGTAAGCTCAGGCAGAGTTAATATTCAGAAGGATATTTCCCAGTCTGTTGAGGGCAAGGATATTCTCATTGTTGAGGATATTATCGACTCAGGCAATACTCTTGACTTTATCACAAAATATCTTAAAGCCAAGAAGGCAAAATCAGTAAAGCTCTGTACACTTTTCAATAAGCCCGACAGAAGAGTTGCCGACATTCATGTTGACTACGCAGGTGCGGTAATTCCGGATGAGTTTATCGTTGGCTACGGTCTTGATTATGACGAAAAGTACAGAAATCTTCCTTATGTAGGCGTATTAAAGCCGTCAGTTTATTCGTGATTTTAATGCGAAAATAAGCCGCAAATTTTCGTGGCATTACATATTTCTACCTTGGAAAAACAATAATATAAAGAGGAGTGACAGCATTGGACAATAAAAAGAAAGTGCGCAATCTGCTGCTTTATCTCGGGATTCCGATTCTGATGATTATTATAACGGCGGCTGTGCTAAGCTCAAATAAATCGAACTCACCGAAAACCTCGGAGCTTGAGCAGTACTTTGTTCAGGATATGGTTGACAGCTTTGACATTGATTACGGTACAGGTTCGATTGACATTACCCTTAAAGAGGGATTAAGTCCTATCAAATCATCCGATTCCGATAAGACTTCCGCAACTACCGCTGTTCAAAGCCCCACAGAATCAAAGAACTCTGATTCTCACAGCAAGAAATCAAAGGTTGTTGTAAGAGGCCAGCTTGCCGATATCCAGCGTTTTCTTGACGATATCAAGCCTTACTATCATCCCGCGTCAAACGATGAGATTTCATACAATCTTACCCGCGCAACGGATAATTCGTTTCTTATTGAAATTCTTCCGATAATCATTACAACGCTTATCCTTATCGTTGCATGGGTATTCATTATGAAGAAACTCGGAGGCGGCGGTCTTGGCGGCAAGGAAATGAGCTTTGGCAAAGCCAAGATTAAAAACACAAATGATGAAAAGCGAAAGACAACATTTGACGATGTTGCAGGTGCCGACGAAGAAAAAGAAGAGCTTGCAGAGGTTGTTGAGTTCCTCAAGGCTCCTGAAAAGTATAACAAACTCGGCGCAAGAATACCAAAGGGTGTTCTCCTTGTCGGCCCTCCCGGTACAGGTAAAACATTGCTTGCAAGAGCTGTTGCAGGTGAAGCAGGTGTGCCGTTCTTCTCAATTTCAGGTTCAGACTTTGTTGAGATGTTTGTCGGTGTCGGTGCGTCCCGTGTTCGTGACCTCTTTGATCAGGCAAAGAAAAACTCACCTTGCATCATTTTCATTGATGAAATTGATGCCGTAGGTCGCCAGAGAGGCGCAGGCCTTGGCGGCGGCAACGATGAGCGTGAGCAGACTCTTAACCAGCTTCTCGTTGAAATGGACGGCTTCGGTGCAAATGAAGGTGTAATCCTTATTGCCGCAACCAACAGACCTGATGTTCTCGATCCGGCTCTTATGCGTCCGGGCAGATTTGACCGTCAGGTTGTTGTAAGCTATCCCGATGTAAACGGCCGTGAGGCTATCCTCAGGGTTCATGCAAGAAAGAAACCGCTTGCGCCCGATGTAAACCTCAAGACTATTGCTAAAACAACAGCCGGATTTACAGGTGCAGACCTTGAAAATCTTCTTAATGAGGCCGCACTTCTTGCCGCAAGAAAAGACAAAAAAGCCATTACTATGGACGAAATCAAGGAGGCAACAGTCAAGGTTGTTGTCGGTGCAGAGAAAAAGAGCAAAGTAATGAGTGAGAAAGAGAAAAAGCTCACAGCCTACCATGAGGCAGGTCACGCAATTCTCTTTGATAAGCTTGAAACTCAGGACCCTGTTCACGAGATTTCAATTATTCCGACAGGTATGGCAGGCGGTTACACAATGCCGCTCCCGAGTGAGGACAAGTCATACAACTCACGCAGAGGTATGTATGAGGATATCGTTGTAAGTCTTGGCGGTCGAGTTGCCGAAGAACTTATTATGGATGACATCTCAACAGGTGCGTCAAACGATATTGAAAAGGCTACAAAGACAGCCCGTGCAATGGTTACAAAGTACGGTATGACTAAGGAACTCGGTTGTGTATGCTACGGCACAGACAACAATTCCGTATTCCTCGGCAGAGATATGGGCAGCAGAACTCAGGATTATTCCGAGGCTACCGCAGCTAAAATCGACCAGCTTGTTCTTGATATGATCAACAAGGCATATGGCGATGCTACCAAGATTCTCAGCGAAAATATGGATAAGCTCCACGACATTGCAAAATATCTTATCAAGCATGAGAAGATGGGCAGCGAGGACTTTACTGCCGTAATGAACGGCACATATAAAGAACCCGAAGAGGTTGAGCAGGAAACTGCCGACAAAGAACCCTCAGCCGAAACAAAGGTTGACGAGTCCACAGAAGGTTAATATCAAATAAACATAGCCTCTCGTGATGAGAGGCTATGCGTGTATATGAATCAATATTTAAACGAATGTATGAAGTTGTGTCAGGCGTTTGACACAGTAAAGGGTAGATGAAATGGCACAGGATAAAATTATTGTGAGAGGTGCAAAAGAGCATAACCTCAAAAATGTAAATGTTGAAATTCCCCGAAACAAGCTCGTTGTAATTACAGGTCTTTCGGGTTCGGGCAAAAGCTCCCTTGCATTCGACACAATCTATGCCGAGGGACAGAGAAGATATGTTGAAAGCCTTTCTTCATATGCAAGAATGTTTCTCGGTCAGATGGACAAGCCGAATGTTGAAAGCATAGAGGGACTTTCGCCTGCAATATCAATCGATCAGAAAACTACTTCAAAGAATCCCCGTTCAACGGTTGGTACGGTTACGGAAATTTACGATTATCTCCGTCTTTTGTACGCAAGAATAGGTGTTCCGCACTGTACAGTCTGCGGAAGGGAAATCCGTCAGCAGACTGTTGACCAGATTGTCGATAAGATTATGACCTATGACGCAGGCACAAAAATTCAGATTATGGCTCCCGTTGTAAGAGGAAGAAAAGGCGAACACGCAAAAGTTTTTGAAAGTGCGGGAAAATCCGGATATGTTCGCGCAAGGGTAGACGGGATTATCTATGATTTGTCGGAAAATATTCCGATGGAGAAAAATAAAAAGCATAATATAGAAATCATTGTTGACCGTCTTGTAATTAAGCCTGAAATCGTTTCAAGACTTTCCGACAGCATTGAAACCGCTTCAAAGCTTGGCGGCGGTCTTGTTATGGTGAACTTCAACGGCGATGAGGATGTGACTTTTTCACAAAAATATGCCTGCCCCGAACACGGAGTGAGCATTGACGACCTTTCGCCGAGAATGTTTTCGTTCAACAATCCTTTCGGTGCGTGTCCAAAATGTACAGGACTCGGCGTGTTCCTCAAAATTGACGAGAATAAAATTATTCCCGATATGTCAAAAAGTATCCGTGACGGCGGTATCAAGGGCAGCGGTTGGGCAATGGAGGGCAGCTCTATTGCCGCAATGTATATGGAGGCTTTAGCGAAAAAGTACAATTTTTCGCTTGACGAACCGCTTGAAAATCTCCCGAAGGAAACTATCGACAAAATTCTCTACGGCACAGGTGATGATGAGCTGACAATCAATAAAAAATCGGTTTACGGCGGAGGTACTTATCAGCATAAATTTGAGGGTATAATCAACAACCTTGAACGCCGTTATCATGACACAAGCAGTAACTGGATTAAGGATGAAATCCGTTCGTATATGGCAGAAATTCCGTGCGATCTTTGTCACGGTGACAGACTTTCAGCCGAAAGCCTTGCGGTAACAGTAGGCGGACTTAACATTGCCGATTTCTGCAAAATGTCGGTTGTTGACGCACTCGACTTTGTAGGTCAGCTCAAGCTTACAGAAAAAGAGCAGATTATCGGTGCTGAAATTGTTAAAGAAATTAACGAAAGACTTAACTTTCTTAAAAGCGTAGGCCTTGGCTACCTTACACTTTCAAGAAGTTCGGGAACACTCAGCGGCGGTGAAAGTCAGCGAATCCGCCTAGCAACGCAAATCGGCAGTTCGCTTATGGGTGTGCTGTATATTCTTGACGAGCCGAGTATCGGACTTCATCAGCGTGACAATGAAAAACTTCTTGCAACATTAAAGCGACTTCGTGACCTCGGAAATACTGTTATCGTTGTTGAACACGATGAGGACACTATGTATGCCGCAGATTGTATCGTCGATGTAGGCCCCGGGGCAGGTATTCACGGCGGTGAAATTGTCTGTGTCGGTGATGTTGAAAAGATTAAGCAATGTCCGAATTCAATCACAGGCAAGTATCTTTCGGGCGAACGCAAAGTTCCCGTTCCCGAAAAGCGCAGAAAAGGCAACGGACTTTTCCTTGAAGTCAGAGGAGCGGCTGAAAATAACCTTAAAAATATCAATGTTAAAATTCCGCTCGGTGAATTTGTCTGCGTAACAGGTGTTTCGGGTTCGGGCAAAAGCTCACTTGTAAACGAAATTCTTTACAAAGCCCTTGCCCGTGACCTTAATCGAGCAAAGACGATTCCCGGCAAGCACAAGGAAATCAAGGGTATGGAAAATCTTGATAAGGTAATTGCCATTGACCAAAGTCCTATCGGCAGAACTCCCCGTTCAAATCCTGCAACATACACAGGTGTGTTTACGGATATCAGAATGCTTTATGCCGCTACAACCGATGCGAAAATGCGTGGTTTTACGCCAAGCAGATTTTCATTCAATGTAAAGGGCGGCAGATGTGAGGCTTGTCAGGGTGACGGTATTATCAAGATTGAAATGCACTTTTTGTCAGATGTCTATGTTCCGTGTGAGGTCTGCAAGGGCAAGAGATATAACCGTGAAACCCTCGAAGTAAAGTACAAGGGCAAGTCAATCAACGATGTTCTTGAAATGTCCGTTGAGGAGGGAATGGAGTTTTTCTCAAATATCCCGAAAATTTACAGAAAGCTGAAAACCTTGTACGAGGTTGGTCTTGGTTACATCAAGCTCGGTCAGCCTGCAACAACGCTTTCGGGCGGTGAGGCTCAGCGTGTAAAGCTTGCAACAGAGCTTTCAAAACGCAGTACGGGCAAGACAATTTATATTCTTGACGAGCCGACAACGGGCTTGCACATTGCCGATGTACACAGACTTGTTGATGTTCTTCAGCTGCTTGTTGACGGCGGAAACACGGTTGTTGTAATTGAACACAACCTTGACCTTATCAAGACAGCCGATTATCTTATCGACCTCGGTCCGGAGGGCGGTGACGGAGGCGGTACAATTGTTGCCAAAGGCACTCCCGAACAGGTTGCAAAGGTTGAAAAATCATTTACGGGTCAGTATCTTAAACCGCTGTTATAATTCCTATAGAGAAAAATAATCGTTTTAAAAAATAAATATAAAGAAATTTCGGAGAAATTGCATTGTTTAGTGCAATTTCTTCTTTTTTTGTGCCTGTAAGTGGGAGGTGATTTTTTTGACAGACCAAATTCTTATAGCGTTGATTTCATTTGCAGGAACTCTTTCAGGCTCTCTTGCAGGCATTTTCACAGCTTCAAGATTATCAAATTACCGCATTGAACAGCTCGAAAAAAAGGTTGACAAGCATAATAATCTTGTTGAGCGTGTATATCTTATTGAGCAGCACGAGGCAGTTAATGACAACAAAATCAAAACAGCGGAACACAGAATAGCGGATTTGGAAAACGAACAAAACAAGGAAAGGAAAATATAATATAATGAGTAAAATGAAAATATGCTTAAAAAAGCCGTGTTTAAAAAGAGCGTTCAGAACATTTATTCAGACTGCTCTCGGTTATGTTATTACCAATGTAACTCTCGCATTGGGCGGTCTTGATTTTAACGACGGTGATGTTGTAAAGAACGCTCTCATCGGTCTTGCTGTTGCGGCTGTTGCGGCAGGTGCATCGGCAGTAATGAATTTAAAAGAAGGAGAAGATAAAGACAATGAGTAAAAAAATATATCTCAGTCCGTCAAACCAAAACGGCAACACCTATGCAACGGGCGGTACAAATGAAATGGCTCAGTGCGACAAAATCGCCGCCGCAACAGCCAAAGCACTCAAGCGCTGCGGCTTTGAGGTTATGGTTGCAAAGTCGGGTACGCTTATGCAGACACGCTGTCCCGAATCCGACAAGTTTGGAGCAGACATTCATATGCCAATCCACACCAACGCTTTTAACGGCAAGTACACAGGCGGTACAAGAGTGTTTTGCCTGAACTCAAACGGCAGAAAGGCTGCCGAGGCGGTAAAGTCTGCCCTCGGAGCAATCTCGCCCGGCAAGGACGATTCAGTCAGCTACAAAACCGACCTCTACGAAATCAATGTGCCGAAGGCATTAACCGTGTATGTTGAGTGCGAGTTTCACGACACCGTGACAGGCTCGGATTGGATACGCAAGAATACTGTGGCAATCGGAGAGGCAATCTGTAAGGGTATGTGCAATTATTTTGATGTGAAATACAAAACTGACTCTGCAGGCTCAGACAGTTCAAAAGCGGGTTCGGATAAAGCTTTCAGGCGTTATATCGTGAGAATAACCTCGTCAAACGGCGTGAATATCCGTAAAGGTCCGGGTACAAATTACGATGTGAACGGTGCTGTTCCAAAGGGCGGAGCGTACACGATAGTTGATGAAAAGTCGGGTGCAGGTGCAGCCAAGTGGGGCAAACTCAAAAGCGGTGCCGGCTGGATAGCACTTGATTATACTGAAAAAATAAGATAAAGCAAAAAAGGAGTCGTGATTTTTCACGGCTCCGATTTTTATGCAGAAATTATGTAATTATGAATTTTTTCCAAACGCAAAAAAGACCGTCAAATGACGATCCTTTTCGCGATTGTGTGTTTTATGAAAATGAATGTTTCAATAAAGAAGCAAACATTTTTGCCGAATATTTAATGAACAGGTAAGATTAGAGTTTTGAACTTTATCTTTGTTCATTGTCTTATATTATACCGATTTTTAGGGGTAAATTCAAGGTGAGAGGGTGCAATTCTAATATTCATACAGTCGAAAAGACAAACTGCACAAAAAATCAAGAAAATGTTTGTGCAGTATTTTTTTAGAATCTTAAATTACCCGACAAAAATGATGATTTGAAAAATTGGCTCTATACAAAATAAACAAAAAGTAAATCAATAAGAAATATTGTTTTTACTGTTAAACACCATTTTTAATTGGATTAATCTTTTTTCTGCGGATATTTGCCATAAAAATAAGTGCAACGATAAAGGCTACAGCTTCGCCGATTGGAAATGCAATCCAGATTATTGAAGATGCAAAATCAAAGCATGAAAAAATGTATGCAAGGGGCAGAGGAACAACAATAAGTCGTACAAGCGAAAGTATCAGCGAATGCACACCGTTGCCGAGTGCCTGAAAAATTCCCTGATACGCAATGTTAGCACCGACAAATATAAATCCGGGTGTGATAATTCTAATTGCAAGCATTGCAAGTTCGGTTGTCGATTCTGTAAGCGAGAATATTCCGAGTATCTGTTTTGCAAAAATTTGAAGAATTATAATTCCTGCACAAAGAATTGATACCGTGTAAATAAGTCCGTATTTAATGCTGTCGTTTACTCGCTTTTTATCCTGTTTGCCGTAGTTGAACGCTATAATCGGAATCATCGCATTGTTCATGCCGAATGCGGCAAAAAATACAAACTGCTGAATTTTGTAGTAGATACCGTAAGCCGTAACCGCATCCGTTGAAACTCTTACAAAAATAACATTAATGCTGTATGTCAAAATCGACATAAGCGCCTGCATAATAATTGCGGGGATACCAACCTGATAAATCTGCCTGATAATCCTGCCTTCGGGTTTCATATACTTTAATGATGTGTTGAAATGCTTTGAATTGCATCTGAAATAGAAATATGCGTCAATAAAGAATGAAATGAACTGACCTATAACCGTTGCAATAGCAGCACCGTCAATACCGAGCTTCGGGCAACCGCACCAACCGAAAATCATAATCGGATCGAGTATCATGTTCACAACCGCACCGACAATCTGCGCAACTGTTGTCTGCATTGTATATCCCGTTGCCTGTAACAGCTTTTCAAAAATCATGTACATACTAACGCCCAGTGAACTGTAGGTGCAGATTTTAAGATACGAAACAGCCATTGATGTGATAATCGGATCGCTTGTTTGTGAGGCTATGTATGCGTCAACTCCGAAAATTCCGAAAAACACAAATACAACACAGGTGCAAAGTGCAAGAAAAATTGAGTTGCCCGAAATTTTACTGCACTTTCCTTTATTACCCTCACCAAGACTTCTTGACAAAATCGAGTTGATGCCGACTCCCGTACCGACTCCGACCGCAACCATAAGCATCTGAACAGGAAATGCCAGTGTGAGTGCATTTACCGCATAATCACCGAGTGCGGGTATATTCGGATCTTTCATACAGCTTACAAAGTAGCTGTCAACGATATTGTACACAGCCTGTACAACCATTGAAATTATCATCGGAACACCCATAGTAAGCAAAAGCCTGCTTATTTTTTCAGTTCCCATTTTATTCATTTTTTGCGTTTTTTCCATTATATAACCTCCGATGTTTTTGACACAAAAAATGTGCAGCATTGAAAATCCGGACTTATGCCATTCAATGCTGCACGATTACTCTTATTATACACTTTTTATTATGCTTTTGTAATTGATTTACACACCAAAATTTTAGTGAAAACGCAAAATCTTTTTGTTGATTATCTGAATTATATGTCATAAACGAAGAAATTTTGGAAAAACAGAGCATAGTCCGTACAAAGGGACAGTGAATGTATGTCACTTAAATTATCGAACAAATGTTCTTGAATTTGTTCGATATGTTCTATATAATGAAATTAGAAGGTTAAAAGCCCCGTCATACCTTCGGAATGAATAAAGCGGAGAAAGGACATATACATGATAGATTATTTTGAATGGTCAAACGAATATAAGAACACTGCAAATAACATTGCAGATGTTATAGACAGGCTCAAATCTGAAAAAAGAGGTAAATCGAATTTTTCAAAAAAAGAACTCGATGTAAAAATCGCAAAATACAAAATTTATTACAATGAGTGCATACACATTTCAAATTTACTTTTAGGAAGACATTACGGAGAATGATTGAATGAAAAACATAATTCATATTACGGACAACAACAAGCACAAAATTATGGCTGATTCGGGTTTTATCCAAGGCAGTACCAACGAAAGCTCTCGTGAAAGGATGAAAAAAATTCTTTCAATGGCTGTTCTGAATGAACTGACCGAAAGACAGAGAATCTGTATCATTGATTACTATTTCAACGGAAAAAAGCAAAAGGAGATTGCCGAAAATCTGGGGATCGATTCGTCAACGGTTTCACGCCATATTATTAAGGCAAGGGACAAGCTAAGGCACATTGCTTCATATTATGTAAATTAGTCGGTTTGAATTTCAAAATCGGGGAGATACCACAAAAGAGCTTCTTCGGCACTGCAGCCGTTTTTGCAAAGATAATCAATTCCCGAAAGGCTCACACCCACACATTCGGCATTTTCATCATAATTTTCTGCGTAGCAATCCCAAGGCGAGGCTACGCTGTGAAGATATTTGTAATTCACATTTTTATATGTAGTGCCGTTTGAGGTTTCGGAAAAGGGGATAAACAACACTTCGCTTTTTTTGCGGAGTGTTTTGTTTTTTACGCTTTCAGCCGCTTTTCTTATCTCCGAATAAACATCCTTCATATTCCCCGAAGCGTTTTCCTCATACAAAAAATCGTTTGCCTCAAATGAGTCGGGTTTTGCCCTGTAATCGGTGTTCATAAGGATGGCTGTTGCCTTTACTGTTTCGGCAGAGTAGCTGTTTTTATAAAGTCCTGCCGTCAGAGCACAGAGAATTTCGTCTGAAGATTTTGGATTTTCAGGCGTGTCCGCTGTTGATACAGCTTGACTTGAACGGCTTTTTGCCGAACACCTTGAAGCTGCCATCGGAAGCACGGCGGTAAGAATTAACAGAACTAAAACTGTACATATTTTCCCTCTCATTATATTGCTCCTTTATTTCGCACAAAAAAATAAATAATACTAATCTATTTTGTGACTTATTTTTTCTTGACATAACGGTTATGTTGGCTTAAAATAATATATGATTGAACTGAAATAATAATTACCTGCAATTCAATTTGCATTAACAGCGCTGTTTTACTGCGTCTTATAATAATCGTGTAACACTGTTGCTTTTGAAAATCGGCGTGTTACGGTACAGAAACGGAGAATTATATGAAAACAAAATATTCGATTATACCATTTATACCGGCTGTTATCGCAGCGGTCGGTCTCAAAATAATGAGTATGTTTGCCATGGACGGAAACGGTCTTTTGTTCGGAATGAATAAGTCATCAATCAACTATTGCGTAATCGGAATTTCACTCGGACTTTTTGCGTTGTGTGTGCTGATTAACCTTTTTGACAGAAGAACCGCACCGGTCTGTCCCGTAAAGAGAAATGTTGTTTCGGGTACACTCGCAATTTTGTCGGGTGTTGCAATTGTCGGTTCATCGTTTCTTACTCTGCTCAATACAACCGCCGGCAACAGTGAAGGCTATCTTTTGAGCATTCTTGTTGCGTTGTTCTCAATCCCTGCAGCCATCGCAATGGTTATGATAAGTAAGGTGCATTTTACAGGCAAGACAATTGTTTCAAATGCGTCTATGTTTTTTGTTTTCCCTGCGCTTTGGGGCTGCTGCGGACTTGTATCCGAATTCATTGCCGCTACAAAGGTTTCAATTTCAGCAAGCGATATGACACCGCTTTTCTGTTATATCTTTATCACGCTTTACCTTTTCTCAAGTTCAATGGTTGTTTCAAGAGTAAAGGGCAAAAATCCTGTAAAGGCTTGCTTTATCTACGGTCTGCCTGCCGCAACTGTTTCATTTGCATACGGCGTAGGGGCTGTTCTTACCTCTTCTGTTGAAAACACAGGCATCAGCGCTCTTGTGAATGGTATTATGTTCATTATTCTTGCTGCGTATATTGTTTCGTTCACTGTAGAAATGTTTACGGACTGCCTTACAAAAGCAGAGGTCGAAATTATTGACAGCCTTCCCGAAGATGAGGATACATACGAAAACAGCTACATCAGCTCAGGCGGTTACGACGAACTTGTTGTATCCGACAAAAATGATGAGGATGTTCCTCTGAGCGATGACAGCTACGAGACTGTTGCACAGGGTCTTTCTGATTTCGTAATGGGTTATGATGACGATAACTATGATGAGGCAACTATCAAAGACGCTAATATTAATGACGGTCTTGTCCTCGGTTACGGTGAAGAACCTCAAACTCAGTATGCAGAGAATACTGCCGCTGAGCCTGAGAAGGAGAAGACTGCAGAGCCTGTTAAAGAAAATTCCGTAAAGCCTGTTGAAAAAAATACAGCGAAGCCTGTTAAAGAGAGTCCTGCAAAGTCTGTTAAAAAAATTACGGCAAAGCCTGTTAAAGAGAGTCCTGCAAAGTCTGTTGAAAAAATTACAGCAAAGCCTGCTGAAGAAAATTCTGCAAGGTCAGTAAAAAATATTTCGGCAGAGCCTGAAATTCACGAGGAATTTAAGAATGCAAGGCGTATCAATACTCCCGAGAAAAAGCCGGAACCCATAAAGGCAGAAACTCCTGTTGAAAATTTTGAAGTTACAAGCGACAGAATGAGCGAAATCGACAGACTTCTCAAGGAACTTGAAGATAAAAAATAATTAAGAACATCGAATTAGGTGTTGACATTCAGGTTTTAAAGTGGTACCATACAAATGAAAAGAAAATTGATTTTTGATGAGGACACGATTTGCAGTCCTGCTTTTTCCAGAGAGCGAAATTATTTGCTGTGATATTTCGCAAAAAGCATTGCAAGTTACCACCTTTAAGACTGTGCAGGAAATGGCACGGCGTTTGGTTGCGTTAAAACCGTCAAGAGGGCTTTTAGCCGAACTTGGGTGGAACCACGATTTATTCGTCCCAATATTCCGTTTTTGGAATATTGGGATTTTTTGTTTTCATCACATATTAAAAAGGAGAATGGTTATGATTAATGTTGAATTAAAAGGCGGAGCAGTCAATGAATTTGAAAACGGTACAACTCCTGCCGAAATTGCAAAATCAATCGGTGCAGGCTTGTACAAGTCTGTTTGCTGTGCAAAGGTTGACGGCGACCTTTGTGACCTCAGAACACCGCTTGAAAAAGATTGTAAGGTTGAACTTCTCACATTTGATAATGTTGACGGTCAGAAAACTTTCTGGCACACAGCATCTCATGTTCTTGCTCAGGCAGTAAAAAGACTTTACCCGAATGCAAAGTGTGCAATCGGTCCTGCCGTTGACAACGGTTTTTACTATGATTTTGATGTTGAAAAGCCTTTCTCACCCGAAGACCTTGAAAAAATCAAGGCTGAGATGAAGAAAATCGTAAAATCAGGTCTTGAGCTTGAAAGAGTTGAGCTTTCTCCGGAGGAGGCTGAAAAGAAGCTTGAAGAAATGAACGAGCCTTACAAGGTTGAACTTGTTAAGGAACATTCCGACAAGGGCGAGCATATCACATTCTACAAGCAGGGTGAGTTTATCGACCTCTGTGCAGGTCCTCACCTCATGAGCGTTGCGCCTATCAAGGCTATCGAACTCACAGCCTGTACAGGTGCTTACTGGAGAGGCGACGCAAACAATGCACAGCTTTGCCGTGTTTACGGTGTTGCGTTCCCTAAGGCGTCAATGCTTGAAGAACACCTCAAAAAGCTTGAAGAAGCAAAGCTTCGTGACCACAACAAGCTCGGTCGTGAACTTGAATACTTTACAACTGTTGACTATGTCGGTCAGGGACTTCCTATTCTTCTTCCAAAGGGTGCAAGAGTTGTTCAGCTTTTACAGAGATGGGTTGAAGATGTTGAGCAGTCAAAGGGCTGTCTTCTTACAAAAACTCCTCTTCTTGCAAAGAGAGATCTTTATAAGATTTCAGGTCACTGGGATCATTATCTTGACGGTATGTTTGTACTCGGCGATCCGGATGACGAAGAAAAGGAATGCTTTGCACTTCGTCCTATGACTTGCCCGTTCCAGTATCAGGTTTATCTTAACAAACAGCGTTCATATCGTGACCTTCCGATGCGTCTTACGGAAACATCAACACTTTTCCGTAACGAGGCAAGCGGTGAGATGCACGGTCTTATCCGTGTTCGTCAGTTCACAATTTCAGAAGGACACTATATTCTCCGTCCCGATCAGCTTGAACAGGAATTCAAGGGTTGTCTTGAGCTTGCTAAATATTTCCTTGACACGGTAGGACTTCTTGAAAACTGTACTTTCAGATTCTCACAGTGGGATCCTGAAAACAAGAATAATAAGTATGAGGGTACAAAGGAACAGTGGGAAGAGTCACAGGCTGTTATGAAAACTATCCTCGATGACCTTGATGTTGACTATGAGGTTGGTATTGACGAGGCCGCATTCTACGGTCCGAAGCTTGATATTCAGTACAAGAATGTATTCGGTAAGGAAGACACAATTGTTACAATCCAGATTGATATGCTCCTTGCCGAAAGATTCGGTATGTACTACATCGACAAGGACGGTCAGAAGAAGCTTCCGTATATTATTCACAGAACTTCACTCGGTTGCTTTGAAAGAACTCTTGCATATATGATTGAGAGATTTGCCGGTGTAATGCCGCTTTGGCTTGCTCCCGAGCAGATCAGACTTCTCCCGATAAAAGATGGTAATGTTGAGTATGCACAGGGTATTGCAGACAGACTTACTTCACTCGGTATGAGGGTTACTGTTGACAGCAGAGATGAAAACATCGGTCCAAAGATCAAGGCTGCAAGACTTGAAAGAATCCCGTACATCCTTGTAATCGGCGACAACGAGATGAATTCATCAACGGTTACGGTTCGTTCAAGAAAAAGAGGAGAAATCCCGAATATGCCTGTTGACGAATTTGTTGCTCTTGTTAAGAACGAAGTAGATACAAAAGAAAAATAATTCTGAAATTTTTTCGGAGGGATGCTGATGTCCGGAGGATTCACTCCGTTTGATAAAAACAGCTACAAGGAATCAAAACGCAGACGAAAACAGGCGCTTATTGAGGAGAGAACGGGAAGAATTCTTCCCGTATCAAATCCTCGCCGAAGGTACATTGCGATAATTTCCGTCGGTGTGATTCTTGCCGCAGCGATTGTGTTCGGAATCTTTGCAATTCTAAAAAGCAATCAGAAAAGTAATTCCGAAACTCCCGAACAGCTTCAGACCGAAAGCGAAATGCTGCTGACGGTTGTTGACAGTGCAAATCCGCTTGATAAGGATTATGTGCCTGATCTTGAAACCTTGAACGGATTCAGAGTGAACAGTGACGCACTGAAACCGCTTGAAAATCTTTTGAAATCGTCAAAAGAAAACGGTACCGAGCTTAAAATCAAAACTGCCTATGTTAGCTATGACGAACAGGAGGAAAAGTTTCAGTCCGAACTTCAAAAACTGGTGAAGTCATCCAAATACACAACTGTCAGGGCAGAGGCTGAGGTTTTGAAAAACACACCTCACGGCGGACAGTCGGAATTACAGACAGGGCTGTTGATTGAATTTGACTTTTCCGCAGAGGGCTCAAGGGCTTTTCTCGAACGGAGCTGCGTTGAATACGGCTTTATACAAAGGTATCCCGAGAACAAAACCGAAGTAACCCGAATGAATCCGTCAGACTCGCTGTACAGGTATGTCGGTTCGGAAAATGCAAAGGCTATGAGATCATACGGAATGTGCCTTGAAGAGTATAACAGCTACCTTCAAAAGCAAAAAAGTCAAAATAATTTAAAAAAATCTTAAAAACACTTGCATTTTGCAATATTGTGATGTATAATTGATACGTTAATTGTGTAATGTCAGGTAGGTGAAAACGATGAAAGAGAATATCCATCCTAAGTATGAGAAAACAACAATTACTTGTGCTTGCGGTAATGTTATTGAAACAGGTTCAACAAAGAAAGATATTCGTGTTGAAATTTGTTCAAAATGCCACCCATTCTTTACAGGAAAGCAGAAATTAGTTGATACCGGCGGACGCGTTGACAGATTCAAAAAGCGTTTCGGTATGGATAAATAATTTATTATGTAATTGTTTAGGCGGCACATTTGTGCCGCCTTGTTTACTTTACAGATATTTTGTATAAGCTTGTGCAAGGTGTTTGTATAATTGAGGTATTATTATGGCGAAGGATTACAAAACCGTTCTGAGTAACGCAAAGGACGAATTTGTTGAAAAGCGTTCACGCTTTATCGGCTATTGCAAACCCGTAACCTGTGAGCAGGAGGCTGTTGATTTTATCAACGAAAAACGCAGTGAGCATTGGAACGCAACTCACAATGTTTACGCCTATTCTCTGCGTGAGGGCAACATAAAGCGTTACAGCGATGACGGCGAACCCTCGGGGACAGCCGGTATGCCTTGCCTTGATGTAATTGTAAAAAATGAAATTTATGATGTATGCGTTGTCGTTACCCGCTATTTCGGAGGTGTTCTGCTCGGCACGGGAGGACTTGTGAGAGCATATTCTCACGGTGCAAAAATTGCCCTTGACGCCGCAAAAATTGTTAAAATGCAAAACTGCCTTGTGTGTTCGGCTCGCTGTACATACAATCAGTACGGAAAAGTTTCGGCGCTTGTAACGGATAACGGCGGTGCGGTTGACGATACTGCCTATGAAGGCGATGTGCTTATCAAATTTCACATTTCGCCCGACTTGATCTCACAGCTCAATAAAAGGCTTGCCGACGCAACGTCGGGTGAGGTTCAGGCAGTTTTCGATGAAGAAAAATATTACGCTGTTGAGGTTTAAAATCCTTTTCTGACAAATTGTCTTTTATTTTGACCTCGAAAAACGGCAAAATAAAAAATTCTTTGAAATTTTTGAAATAATTAAAGGAATATTCAAAAAAATTTCGTAAAAAGCTAATAGGTAGGAGAGAGGAGGAGTTTTATGGCTTTCCCTGAAAGCTTCTTGCAGGATTTAAAAATGCGAAACGATATTACGGATGTTGTTTCGGGTTATGTCAATCTCAAAAGACAGGGAAGAAATATGGTCGGCCTTTGTCCGTTCCACGGTGAAAAAACTCCTTCCTTTAATGTATATTCCGAAAGCGGTTCGTTCTATTGCTTTGGCTGCGGAGTAGGCGGAGATGTCGTTTCTTTCATTATGAGAATTGAAAATCTCGACTATGTAGATGCGATAAAGTACCTTGCACAGCGTGCAGGACTTGATATGCCCGAAAACAACTACGATGACAGTATGGCCCGTCTTAGAAACAGGGTGCTTGAGGCCAACCGTGAGGCGGCAAAATTTTATTACAATACTCTGTGTTCTCCGCAGGGCAGAAAGGGTCTTGATTATTTTCATTCAAGAGCCTTGTCCGACAGAACAATCCGACATTTCGGACTCGGTTATGCCGATGACAACTGGTTGTCACTCTGCACTCACCTCAAATCAAAGGGCTTTAAGGACAGCGAGCTTGTTGCCGCAAACCTTGCTGTCAATCGAAAAAACGGCGGCGGTATTTATGACAGATTCACCGACCGTGTAATGTTTCCGATTATCAATCCGAGGGGAAATGTTATTGCATTCGGCGGCAGGATTATGTCGGATGCAAAGCCGAAATATCTCAACACCTCTGACACGCCGGTGTTTAAAAAGAGTGCAAATCTGTTTTCGCTCAATAACGCAAAAAATTCGGGCAAGCGAACTCTCATTCTCTGTGAGGGCTATATGGATGTTATTGCTGTTAATCAGGCAGGCTTTACAAATGCCGTTGCAACTCTGGGAACGGCTCTTACAGGCGAACAGGCTGTTTTGATGAAACGGTATGCCGATGAGGTAATTATCTGTTACGATGCCGATGAGGCAGGTCAAAAGGCTACCGCAAGGGCAATTCCGATACTCAGAAATTCGGGACTTAATGTAAAGGTTCTGACTATTCCAAGCGGTAAGGACCCCGATGAGTTTATCAAATCAAAGGGTAATGACGGTCCTGCGGCATTTAAGGTATTGCTCGACAAATGCGGAAACGATGTTGAATATCGCTTGCAAAAGCTGAAAAATGCACACAATTTTCAACTTACGGAGGGCAAGGTTGCTTTTCTTGAGGAGGCGGCAAAGCTGATTGCAACTATCGGCAGTCCGATTGAACGGGATCTTTATTCTTCAAAAGTAGCAGACGAAGTCGGCGTTGACAGAAATGCTTTTAAACAGCAGGTGACAAGGGCTTCACGCAGAGGTGAAAGGGCAGAAGAAAAGAAACAGGCTCGTCAAATTCAGCTTGAACTCAGCCGAAGAAACGATAAAATCAATCCCGAGCATTTTCAAAAGCCACGCAGCTCAAGTGCAGAGGAGGCTCTCTTGGTATATTTGCTCAATAATCCGGATGCGTATGAAGTGATTTCTGCAAGGGTAAAACCCGAACAGTTCCAAAACAGTCTTATACGAAGGTTTTTTGAATATTTCGGCAGTCGCATAGAAAAGGGAAAAGATCCTCTTACAAATGTGGCGGCTGATTTTACACAGGATGAAGTTTCAAAGCTCTATCAGCTGATGTCACAGTCAATTTCAGGTGTGTCAACCGAAGAGGCAATGAACGAATACATAAATGTTATCAACGAGGAAAGCTCAAAGCTCAATTCCGGCGATTTAGCCGAGGTTTCAAATGAGGAGCTTATGGCATATCTCGATAAAATAAGGAAAAAGAAACAGTAAGCACAGGAAAGGAAAATGAGTATGGCAGCTACACCCGATAAGAAAACGGTAGTAAGGGATCTTATGGAACTCGGTAAGCAGAAAGGTCAGCTTACCAATCAGGAAATTCTCGACGCAATCGGAGAAATTGACTTTGATCCCGAACAGCTTGAAAAGCTTTACGATTCCCTTGCACAGCTTGGCATTGAAATTGTTGAGGATTCAGGCGACATTAAAATTGATGACATTGACCTTGGCTTTGATGAAAACAAAGACGGCGACACACACACACCTGTTGCAGAAACCGGCAGTGTTTCCGTTGATGACCCTGTAAAGGTTTATCTTAAAGAAATCGGACGGGTTCCGCTCCTTTCTTCTGACGAAGAAATCAACCTTGCAATTAGAATTGCCGATGGAGATGTTGCCGCAAAACAGCGACTTTCGGAAGCTAACCTCCGTCTTGTTGTTTCCATTGCAAAGCGTTATCTCGGCAGGGGAATGCAGTTTCTCGACCTTATTCAAGAGGGCAACCTCGGTCTTATCAAAGCTGTGGAGAAGTTTGACTATACAAAGGGCTTTAAGTTCTCAACATATGCAACATGGTGGATCAGACAGGCTATAACCCGTGCCATTGCCGATCAGGCTCGTACAATTCGTATTCCTGTCCATATGGTTGAAACAATCAACAAGGTTAAAAAGGTTCAGAGCCAGCTCCTTCACCAGAACGGTCACGAGCCGTCTGCCGATGAAATTGCCGCTGAAATTGATATGCCTGTTGACAAGGTTCGTGAAATTATGCGTGTCGCTCAGGAGCCTGTTTCGCTTGAAACCCCTATCGGTGAGGAGGAAGACAGCCATCTTGGCGACTTTATTCCCGATAACGATGCTCCCGCACCGGCTGACGCTGCGTCACACACAATGCTCCGTGAACAGCTTTCCGATGTTCTTTCAACACTCACTCCCCGTGAGGCAAAGGTTCTCAAACTCCGTTTCGGTCTTGAGGACGGCAGAAGCAGAACGCTTGAAGAGGTTGGCAAGGAGTTCAATGTAACCCGTGAGCGTATCCGTCAGATTGAAGCAAAGGCTCTCCGCAAGCTCCGCCATCCGTCAAGAAGCAGAAAGCTTAAGGATTATCTTGATTACTGATTGTTAAACGCTTATGATTACCTTCGATGAGTGCGGCGCAATGCTTGACGAGATTGCGGACTCAATGCCTTATGAATTATACAGAGATTTAAACGGAGGAATTTCGCTTCTTCCGCAGTCAAAGGTTCATCCGAAAGCTCTTCACAATGATTTGTTCATTTTGGGTGAGTACATACGCAATTCTCTCGGCAATGCAATTGTGTTTTACTACGGTTCAATCAACAGGGTTTACGGCACTCTTGATAAAGAGGAATACCGAAAAAAGCTTGTTGAAATACTTCATCACGAGGTTCGCCATCATAACGAATATCTTGCAGGCTGCGATGACCTCGGAATTTATGACAAAAATCAGATTGAAGATTACCTTAGAAAACACGGAAAATAATCAAATGAAATTTTAAAAGGACAGCTTTTAATCCGAAGCTGTCCTTTTTTGTCATCTAACCTTTATAATCTGTCCCGGATAAATCACATTCGGATTTGAAAGTCCGTTAAGCCGTGAAAGATTGTCAACGGTTGTTCCGTGCATTTGTGCAATTATCCACAGCGAATCACCCGGACGGGCAACATGATACTGCGTTTCCGCACTACCGGCGGGAACCGTAAGAACCTGACCTACAAAAATAGCGTCAGGAGTTTGAATGTTGTTGTATTTTAATATGTCATTCACCGTTGTCTGAAAGAACTGCGCAATGCCAAAAAGCGTATTGCCGGGACGAACGGTGTACTGAACCATTTCCATATCTGTCCTCCTTGCTTTTCATAGTAACAATATATGCCTGTGACAAAAATGCGTTACTCCTGCATAAAATAAACCGTGTACGGAAAAATAACAATGCAGACGAAACACAGCGTTGCTCAGATTAAAAATATCTGAAAACGGTTTATGTTTTAAAATTTCAGTACGAGAGGGCATATAAATGGAAATAAAAATAGACAGAATAATCGGCAGAGAAATAATTGATTCAAGAGGAAATCCTACGGTTGAGGCGGAGGTTGGCCTTTCGGACGGAACCTTTGCGAAGGCTTCAGTCCCTTCGGGTGCTTCAACAGGCGAATTTGAGGCGGTTGAACTTCGTGACGGTGATAAAAGATACCTCGGAAAAGGAGTGCAGAGAGCCGTTGAAAATATCAACAGCATAATTTCGCCTAATCTTTGTTGCGACTCACCTTTTGACCAGTGCGCAATCGACAGCAAAATGATTGAACTTGACGGCACGGAAAATAAGGAGCTTCTCGGTGCAAACGCTATTCTTGCCGTATCGCTTGCCTGTGCAAAGGCGGCTGCAAGACATTTGAAATTACCGCTTTTCCGTTATATCGGCGGAACATATGCGGTCAGAATGCCTGTTCCAATGATGAATATTCTCAACGGCGGTGCTCATGCATCTAACAATATCGACATTCAGGAGTTTATGATTATGCCTGTCGGTGCAAGGTGTTTTTCCGAGGGAATGATGCAGTGCTGTGAAATCTACCATACACTCGGCAAAATTCTAAAAGAGAATAATATGCCAACAGGTGTAGGCGATGAGGGCGGTTATGCACCGAGCCTGAAAAGTGATGAGGATGCAATTGAGTATATAATTAAGGCGATTGAAAAAACAGGTTATACTACCGATGAAATTAAAATTGCGCTCGATGCCGCATCTTCCGAATGGTATTCCGACGGAAAATATATTCTTCCAAAGAGAGGCGATTCGCTTTCAAATGACGAACTTATAAATTATTTTAACAAGCTCTGTTCTGATTATCCGATTATCTCGCTTGAAGATCCGCTTTCCGAACACGACTGGGACGGTTGGAAGAGGCTTACATCTGAAATAGGTGGCAAGGTTCAGCTTGTCGGCGATGATTTGTTTGTTACAAACACAAAAAGACTTAAAAAAGGCATAGAGCTCGGAGCAGGCAACGCAATTTTGATTAAAATTAATCAGATAGGCACGCTGACGGAAACGCTTGATGCAATTGACACGGCTCACAAGGCGGGTTATCGCACAATTATTTCACACAGGAGCGGCGAAACGGAGGACACAACCATTGCGGATATTGCCGTTGCTGTTAATTCGGGACAGATAAAAACAGGTGCTCCGTGCAGAACCGACAGAGTTGCAAAATATAACAGACTTCTTCGGATTGAAAGCGCAATTGTCAACACTTCAACCTACGGAATATAACAGATTTCACCCCGACCGAGGTTGGGGTGTTTGTCTTTTAAGAACAAAATTTTATTATTATGTAAATTTAATTGCCAAATTGTATTTTTTTGACAGATTTTTCTTTGCTTAATATAAATTTAAAAATAAACTTTTAGAAATTCAGCATATTGCATATATTTGTCAAAGAAAATTCTACAACAATAAAGCCTTTATCAATTGCTATATTCTTAATCGGAATTAAAATATATTGCCTTATATGATAAAATTAACTAATGAAATGCTAACATTGGAATTCGTACGGACTATTGTAAAACAGTGCTGATTGTAACCTTTGTTTTGCTCATATCCGAATAAGTCAGGAGGCATTTTTGATTGTTTCTAAAAAGATTATTGGCAGGAGTAATGACAGCTATGATGATTACGGGAATGTGTGCGGCTGATGTTTCGGCAGCGGAAAAGAAAACTGTAACAGATTATCAGGCATATGCTGCAAATCTGGATAAGTCGGCATATTCAGGTAATGATTTGGGAGCTTCTTACTCAAAAAAGGCAACGACCTTCAAGGTATGGTCGCCTAATGCGGCGTCTGTTCGTGTGAATATTTTTGAACACGGCAGTGATAATGAGGGAGATGCAGGTTCTATAATGTCAAGAGCTATGACGCTTGACAAAACAACGGGCGTGTGGTCTGTTACAATTAACGGTGACCTGCTTAACAAATATTACACATATTTCGTTACACACGGAAAAACAACTAAAGAAACAGCCGATGTTTATGCAAAGGCTTGCGGTGTGAACGGTCAACGCTCAATGGTTGTCGATTTAAGTACAACCAATCCTGAGGGTTGGGCAAACGATAAGCATGTGCTTGTTCAAAACCAGACCGATGCGTCTGTGTGGGAGATCTCTGTAGCCGACTTTTCTTCATCGGAATCAAGCGGTGTCAGTGAAGCCAATCGGGGAAAATTTCTCGCCTTTACCGAAGGAGGCACAACAGTCAACGGTGTTCAGGGAGCGTCTTCAACCTGCATTGACTATCTTAAAAAGCTCGGTGTAAAGTATGTTCAGATTATGCCGTTCTATGATTTCGGTTCTGTTGACGAGAGCAAGAACATTATGGATCAGTACAACTGGGGCTATGATCCCGTCAACTACAACTGCCCCGAGGGTTCTTATTCTACAAATCCAAAAAAAGGCGAAGTGAGAATCAAGGAATGTAAGCATATGATTCAGGCACTTCATAATGCCGGAATCGGTGTAATTATGGATGTTGTCTATAACCACACCTACACCTCTGATTCTTGGCTTCAGAGAACAGTTCCGAATTATTACTACAGAATGAACAGCGACGGAACATTCTCAAACGGTTCGGGCTGTTCAAACGATACAGCAAGCGAACATCTTATGTTCAGAAAGTATATGATTGATTCCGTTACATATTGGGCAAGCGAATACCACATTGACGGTTTCCGCTTTGACCTTATGGGCCTTCACGATGTAACAACTATGAATTCAATTCGTACCGCACTTGACAATCTTTATGCAGACGGCAGCGGCAGGCAGATTCTTATGTACGGTGAAGCGTGGGATATGGCAACCAATTGTGACGAAGGCACAGTATTGGCAAGTCAGAAAAATCTCAAGCAGTTGAGCGACCGCATCGGTGCATTTGACGATACAATCCGTGATGCAATCAAGGGCAGCACGGGAGGTACGGACGGTGCATTTATTCAGAACGGTTCTAACAGAGCTAATCTTAAAATAGGCATTGCAGGTCAGAGTGACACAACAACCGGCTGGGCAAATGCTCCGTCACAGTGCGTAACATATGCGTCGTGTCACGATAACCTTTGCCTTTACGATAAGCTTGTCGGTTCGGTTTACGGTGCCGACGGTAAATATCGCAGGAGATATGAAGATCTTGTTGCAATGAACAAGCTTTCTGCGGCAATTGTTATGACTTCACAGGGTATTCCGTTCTCCCTCGGCGGTGAGGAGTTTTGCCGCAGTAAAGACGGTGACGAAAACAGCTATGCGTCAAGCAGAAAGGAAAATCAGCTTGACTGGGAGAATATTGATCTCTATTCCGATGTAATTGAATATTACAGAGGACTTTATAAAATCCGTGACGCTTTTTCGGCATTCTCGGATTCTACTGCTGCGACAGCCAACAGCCTTGCATACCTTTCCGATGTTCCTAAGGGTGTTACTGGTTATACAATCAATAACACAGAGAGCGGAAAATGGAATAAGATGTGCGTAATATTCAACGGCTCGGATTCTGCACAGAATGTAAACGCAAAAGGCGACTGGGTTGTCCTTGCGGATAACAAGACAGCGGGACTTCGTAACATAAAGAATGTTACAAACAGCGTAAAGGTTGAGGCTCATTCAGCCGTTATTATGGTTGACACAAAAAGCTACGATTCTGCCGGAATTATGGATGATGAGGGCGCGGTTGTAATTGATTATTATGACAACAAAACCGAAAAGCTCATAAAGTCGCAGACGCTCACGGGCGAGCTCGGAACAAGCTACGATATAACAAATCTTGCGTCTACTCTAAGCTATGATGTAAAGAAAACCGAGGGCGAAAGCAAGGGAGTGTTTACCGACCAGATTGGTCACGCAAAGGTTTATGTTGAAGAATATGACGGCGAGATGTCAACGGTTACGGTAAAGTTTGTTGATGAAACAAATAATACGGAAATTGAAGATTCTTATCTTGTGAGGAACAGAAGGGGAGAGCAGTACTATACTCCCGACCTTCCGTCCATCAAGAATTACAAGCTTGTTCTTGACGACCTTCCGACAAACGGTGCAGGCAAGCTTGATTCCGCAAGCAAGACCGTTACATACAAATATACCCGTGTTACAGATGATGAGGACAAGACAGTTTGCAGAGTCAATGCCATTTATATGGATGATTCTGGCAAGATTCTTGATACAAAGACAATCACGGGTGCTGAAGGACAGGCTTATTCACTCTCTCAAAATACATATGAGGAAAAAGAGCTTGTAAGCGTTCCGGAAAAGGCAAACGGAACATTCAAATCGGGTGAAATAAATGTGGTGTTCAGCTATTCGTCAAATCCCGATCCGCTCAAGCAGATGCTTCCGTTCGTGTATGTCGGCACCGGTCTTATAATTGCACTTTGTGCCGCATCAACGGTTTACTCTTCTGTTAAGCGCAAAAAGCGTCTTATGGCTGATCTTGACATTGAAGAGGACTGATTAGGGTAGTTATTTCCGTTTGCTGACGGAATAGATTATAAGAATTAATAAGGAGGAATATTATCTATGAGAACTACGAAGAAAATTGTTTCTGCAGTTCTTGCAGCGTGCATGCTTGCCTCAACAGCGGTTGTGTCAAGCTTTGCCGCAACAGCCGATGACAGTTCGGCAGTTTCAAGCGACTACGCAAGAGACAATTCTTACACAAAGGCTGCTGAAGATATTGACGCTCAGTATGCTTATTCCGGCAATGATCTTGGTGTTACTTACACAAAAGATGATACAACATTCAAGGTTTGGTCACCGACAGCAACCGGTGTTAAGCTCAATATCTTTACAAAAGGTTCGGATGACGAGCAGGGTGCATCTAAAGTTGCCAGCTACACACTTGAAAAAATGCTCGTTGAAGGTGAGTGGAACGGTGTTTGGACGATTACACTCGTCGGCGAATGGAAGGATTATTATTACACATACTCAGTCACAACAACAGACACAACACACATCGGTTCAGATGCAACAAAGACTTATGAAACACAGGATGTATACTCAACGGCAACAGGCGTAAACGGCAAGCGCTCAATGATTGTTGATCTTGACGATACAGATCCTGAGGGCTGGTCAAACGATAACCATGTTCTTCTTGACAAATCAACAAAGTCATCAGTATGGGAACTCCATGTCAAAGACTTTTCTTATGACAAGGCCTCAGGCGTAAGCGAAGCTAACAGAGGTAAGTACCTTGCTTTCACGGAATCAGGTACAACTCTTAACGGCGAGGGTAAGGTTTCAACCTGTATTGATTACCTCAAGGAACTTGGTGTAACAACAGTACAGCTTAACCCGTTCTATGACTTCCAGTCAGTAAATGAGGCAGGCGATGATTCTCAGTTTAACTGGGGTTATGATCCGACAAACTACAATGTTCCGGAGGGCTCGTATTCTTCAAATCCGTATGACGGTAAAGTAAGAATCAAAGAATGCAAGGAAATGATTAAGGCTCTCCATGACGCCGGCATTTCTGTTGTAATGGATGTTGTTTACAACCATACTTATTCAACTGATTCATGCTTCCAGTACACAGTTCCTAACTACTACTACAGAATGAAAACATCAGGCGCATTCTCAGACGGTTCGGGTTGCGGCAACGAAGGTGCAACAGAGCGTGCAATGTACAGAAAGTATGTTATTGATTCACTCAAGTATTGGGTAAACGAATATCATGTTGACGGCTTCCGTTTCGACCTTATGGGTCTTATGGATGTTGAAACAATGAATATGGCAAGAGAAGCGCTTGACCAAATTGACCCACGAATCACAATGTGGGGTGAAGGCTGGGCCGGCGGTGACTCCTACCACCCGACTAACACTTGCTCAGGCACAAAATTCTATCCTGCAACACAGGCTAATGCGTCAAGACTCAGCGACAGAATAGCTATCTTCAATGACGGCATCCGTGACGGTATAAAGGGCAGTGCAATGGAAATCAACGATGTTGGTTTTATACAGGGCTCAAAGTCATCCGCAAAGGGTGTAAGCTACGGTGTTCGTGCCAACAGCTCAGGTACATACAAGTGGAAGGCTCAGGCCCCTTCACAGTGCGTAACCTATGATGCGTGTCACGATAACGCAACACTTTACGATCAGATTATTGCGTCAACAGGTCTGGCAGACTACGGAGAGAGAAATTCCGAGGCTGTTAAGATGAACAGGCTTGCAAGTGCAATTATCTACACATCACAGGGTATTTCATTCACACTTGCCGGTGAAGAAATGGCTCGTTCAAAAGACGGTGACACTAACAGCTACAAGTCGGCAGCTGACCTTAATATGATTAAATGGCAGAATGTTGTTGACTATGCCGACGTAGTTTCTTACTACAAGGGTATGATGCAGATTAAGTCAGCATTCTCGCCTCTCACAGCTATGGATAATTCATATGCTGACAAATACACATTCACAAAAAAGGTTTCTGCTTCAACAAATCAGATTTCATTCACAATTCAGAACGATGTTGAGGGTGAATGGAACAAGATGGCTGTTATTTATAACAGTGCAACCACAGCTGCAGATGTAACCCTTTCGGATACATCCGTAACAGATTGGGTTGTTATCGCTAACGGTGAAACAGCAGGTCTTGACTCGCTCGGCGAGGTGACAGGCTCAACATTCACAGTACCTGCTCGTTCGGCAATCGTAGCTGTTGACAAGGCAGGCTATGAGTCGGCAGGCATCAAATCTTCAAACGGTAAGGTTAAGGTCAACTATGTTTACGAAGCAACAGGCGAAAAGCTTGAAGATTCTGTAATCCTTCAGGGTTCTGTAGGCTCAGGTTATGTAACAGTTCCGAGTGCAGTTGTTCCCGATACATACATCGTAAGTCGTATTGGCGGAAATGCAGAAGGCAAATATACTTCCGATATGCAGGAGGTTACATACTACTACACAGACTATGTTCCCGAGTCTATCATAAACGCTGACTTTAACGGTGACGGCAAAGTTAATGTAATGGATGTTACACTTCTTCAGAAGTATATCCTTAAGATTGAAACTCCTACAGTTGATCAGTCGGCACTTGACCTCAACTATGACAACAAAGTAAGCGTTGAAGATACAACAATGCTTATGAAGTTTATCGTCAGCATACCTGTTTCTTCGGGTAAGGTAACAGCAAATTACTATTACACGGACGCTGACGGAAAACAGCAGAAGCTTACCGATTCAATCGTATTCTCAGGCAAAGTAGGCAGCACATATGATTCAAAGGCATTCAAGGTTGTCGGCTACGCTGTTGATCCTGACAGAATGCCGGAAAATCAGTCTGGCTTAATTCCTTACGGTGATGCTGAGGTAAACTATTACTACATCGCTTCAAGCCTTGACATCACACTTCACGTAAAGCACAACGGTTCACTTACATGGACGCCATACCTCTGGATATGGGGTTCAAACCTTAAGGGCGCAGACTCAGGCAACTTTATGACAGAGTGGCCGGGCGATCCTATGACTGAAGGTGAAAACGGTTGGTTTGATTACAGCTTCACATATAAGGGAGCAGGTACATACAATGTAATTGTATCCGACAACGCTACTAACCAAACAATTGACTACAAGGGCTTTGTAGATAACGAAATGTGGATTGTAATTGATGACTCTGCTGTTACGGGCGGTACATACCTTACATTCTACACAGATAACCCTGACACTAACCCCAACGCTCCAATCGCTGAGCAGGTTACACTCGGTTAATCTGAAATCACAAACACAAATTGCAAAAGAGGGCTGACCTTAAACGGTCAGCCCTTTTAATCGCTAAAAAAGGTTATTATTGCTCTGTAACGAAAAACTCCCCGACAGCTTATAAAAACTGTCGGGGAGTTATTGGTTTATCAGTTGTTGTTCATTCTGTAGCAGAGAGTCATAAGACTGTCGCTGAGATGAACATTCTCTACCATAGTATCATTATAACGAGCATTTATATCATAGTGGCTGAAATTCCAGTAATTCTTGATTCCGTGTGAATAAAGCTTATCGAGAACATTTTCAACACAAACACGGGGAATACACAAAAACGCTGTGTCAATATGATTTTTATTACAAAAATCGTCGAGTTCACTTTCGTTTTTAACTGTAATTCCGTTGAGCTTTGAACCGACTTTCTGTTCGTTGTTGTCGAAACAGGCGATAAGCTCAAAACCGAGTTTTTCAAAATTCATATGCATTGCAACGGCTTTGCCAAGATTACCCGCACCGATAAGGATTGCCTTGTAATCGTTGTTAAGTCCCAAAATGTTCTTGATTTCCTCTTTCAGCTGACTTACGCTGTAGCCGTAGCCCTGCTGACCGAATCCGCCGAAGCAGTTAAGATCCTGCCTTACCTGTGAGGCGGTCACATTCATAATTTGTGCAAGCTTAGTTGAAGAAATTTTGTCAATGTTCTGGTCGTTCAGTTCTGATAAAAAGCGGTAATATCTTGGCAAACGCCTGATAACCGACATTGAAATACTGTCATTCTTAGACATTACTCACTATGCTCCTTTAACTTTAAAATCAGAGAGATGCTGCAAGACGCTCGTCAATAGCCTTGAGAAATTCTTCTGTGTTTACTTTCTTTTTGTTCTCAAGTGTCGAGATAGCGTAGAGATCGCCTGTCATAACGCCGTCCTCAATTGTCTTGATTGTTGCTGCCTCAAGCTTGTCTGCAAACTTCATAAGGTCGTCAAGACCGTCAAGTTCGCCTCTCTTGCGAAGTGCGCCTGTCCATGCAAACAAAGTTGCAACAGAGTTTGTAGAAGTTTCTTCACCCTTGAGATACTTGTAGTAGTGGCGCTGAACTGTGCCGTGAGCAGCCTCGTATTCATAGATGCCGTCGGGAGAAACAAGCACGCTTGTCATCATTGCAAGCGAACCGAATGCAGTTGCAATCATATCGCTCATAACATCGCCGTCATAGTTCTTGCAAGCCCACATATAGCCGCCCTCACTTCTGATAACTCTTGCAACAGCGTCATCAATAAGTGTGTAGAAATATGTAATACCTGCGTTCTCGAACTTCTCTTTGTACTCATTCTCAAAGATTTCGTTGAAGATGTCCTTGAATCTGTGGTCATAAATCTTGCTGATTGTATCCTTTGTAGCAAACCAAACATCAAGCTTCTGATCAAGTGCATAGTTAAAGCATGAACGGGCAAATGATGAGATACTCTTGTCAATGTTGTGCATACCCTGAATAATACCGTCAGTCTTGAAGTCAAAGATTGTGCTTCTCTCCTCAGTACCGTCAGGCTTTGTAACGCAAAGCTCTGCCTTGCTTCCTGCCTCAACCTTCATCTCTGTGTTCTTATAAACATCACCGTATGCGTGACGGGCAATGCAGATTGGCTTTTTCCATGTAGGAATGTAGGGGACAATGCCCTTGACAAGAATCGGACTTCTGAATACCGTACCGTCAAGGATAGCACGAATCGTACCGTTGGGTGATTTCCACATACTCTTGAGGTTGTACTCTGTCATTCTTGCGGCATTAGGTGTGATTGTGGCACACTTAACAGCAACACCGTATTTCTTTGTTGCGTTGGCACTGTCAACTGTAACCTGATCGTCTGTCTCGTTTCTGTGCTCAAGACCGAGGTCATAGTACTCTGTTTTGAGGTCAACATAAGGTGTGATGAGAATGTCTTTAATCTGTTTCCAGATGACTCTTGTCATCTCGTCGCCGTCCATCTCTACGAGAGGAGTGACCATTTTAATTTTTTCCATATCAGCTGTTCTCCTTTGTGTAGTCAAGCAGACCGCCTGCAATGATAATGTTTCTTGTTCTGTCTGAAAGCTCACAGTCAGCAACAATTGTGTCGCCTGTTGTCTTGTTTACAACAGTAACCTGCTTGCCGTTTGCAATTTCGTCCTTAACATTCGGGAGTTCAAGCATATCGCCAAGCTTGATTTTATCATAATCTTCTGCGTTTACAAATGTAAGCGGAAGAATGCCTGCATTGATAAGGTTGCTCTTGTGAATTCTTGCAAAGCTCTTTACGAGTACAGCCTTAACACCGAGGAAAAGGGGAGCGAGAGCCGCATGCTCACGGGATGAACCCTGACCGTAGTTTTCACCGCCGACAATAATGCTCTTGCCGAGTGTCTTTGCACGGGTTGGGAATTCCTTGTCGCACACTGTAAAGCAATGCTCTGAAATTTTCGGAATATTTGAACGGAGCGGAAGAATCTTTGCGCCTGCAGGCATAATATGGTCGGTTGTAATGTTGTCGCCAACCTTGAGTGAACACGATGCTTCGATAGAATCTGTGAGCGGATGAGTTTCGGGGTAACTCTTGATGTTAGGACCACGGAGAATTTCTACGCTGTCCATTTCTTCAACAGGAGCGGGATCAATAACCATATTGTCATTGATGAGGAATTTTTCGGGCATTTCAATCTCAGCAGCCGCACCAAGACATCTCGGGTCTGTAAATACGCCGTTGATTGCAGAAACAGCCGCAGTTTCCGGAGATACAAGATAAATCTGACCGTCTGCCGTTCCGCTTCTGCCCTCAAAGTTACGGTTGAATGTTCTGAGTGAGATACCGCCGCTGTTAGGTGACTGTCCCATACCGATACACGGACCGCAGGCACTTTCAAGGATTCTTGCACCTGCCGCAATCATGTCGCCGAGTGCGCCGTTGAGAGCGAGCATATTAAATACCTGCTTTGAACCCGGAGCAATTGCAAGCGATACATTGTCTGCAACCTTTTTGCCCTTGAGAATGTGAGCAACTCTCATAAGGTCAAGGTAGCTTGAGTTTGTACATGAACCGATACAAACCTGATCAATCTTCTTGCCCTCAAGCTCTTTGATTAGCTTAACATTGTCGGGTGAATGCGGACAGGCTGCAAGCGGTTCAAGCTCTGAAAGGTTGATTTCGATAACTTCGTCATAAACAGCGTCATCATCAGCCTTAAGCTCTGTATAGTCTTCCTCACGGCCCTGAGCCTTGAGGAACTTTCTTGTTGTTTCATCAGACGGGAATACAGAAGTTGTAGCACCAAGCTCTGCACCCATATTTGTGATTGTTGCTCTTTCGGGAACAGTAAGTGTGGCAACACCTTCTCCGCCGTACTCAACAATCTTGCCGACGCCGCCCTTAACGCTCATAACACGAAGAACTGCGAGAATAATATCTTTTGCAGAAACCCACGGACTGAGTTTGCCCGTAAGATTAACTCTTACCATTTTCGGCATGGTAATATAGTATGCGCCGCCGCCCATGGCAACAGCAACATCAAGACCGCCTGCACCGATTGCGAGCATACCGATACCGCCGCCTGTCGGAGTGTGGCTGTCAGAACCGATTAAAGTCTTGCCCGGTTTGCCGAATCTTTCAAGGTGAACCTGGTGACAAATGCCGTTGCCGGGTCTTGAAAAATAGATACCGTGTTTTTTACAAACAGACTGAATAAATCTGTGGTCATCGGCGTTCTCAAAACCTGTCTGAAGTGTGTTGTGGTCAATGTAAGCAACGCTTTTTTCTGTTTTTACCCTCGGGATTCCCATAGCCTCATATTCGATATAAGCCATAGTGCCTGTTGCATCCTGAGTAAGAGTCTGGTCGATTTTAAGACCGATATCACTGCCAACGGTCATTTCTCCGCAGACAAGATGATTCTTGATGATTTTCTGCGCAATCGTGTAGCCCATAATATTACCTCCTAAAAATTAATGCCTATCATAATTCAGTCCTGCAAAAAAATGCAAAACACTATGTTAATTATATAACAATCTTGAGATATTGTAAAGAAAAAATCACACGAAATGAGCAAAAATCGTTATTTTTTCACTAAAAAATATTTTTTGCGGTTTTCTATCGGAAAAATGTTCAAAAAGTGTCGGATATTAGCATAAAAGGTGATGAAAAATATAAATTGAATTTTAGCTTTTATAGTGTTATAATGCTTGATGTATGCAATAAGATTTAAGTGATTTTAGCAAAACGAGGTATTTTTATGGATGTAAGAGAGAATTTAAGAAATATTGCAATTATCGCCCATGTTGACCACGGCAAAACTACTCTGGTTGACCAGCTTTTGAAGCAGAGCGGTGTTTTCAGAGCAAATGAAAATGTAGAAGAAAGAGTAATGGACTCTAATGACCTTGAGCGTGAAAGAGGTATCACAATTCTTTCAAAGCCGACAGCCGTAATGTACAACGGCATCAAAATTAACATTGTTGACACCCCCGGTCATGCCGATTTCGGCGGTGAGGTTGAGCGTATTCTCCAGATGGTTGACGGTGTTGTATTGCTTGTTGACGCATTTGAGGGTTGTATGCCGCAGACAAGATTTGTTCTTAAAAAGGCACTCGGACTCGGCAAAAAGCCGCTTGTTGTTCTTAACAAAATCGACCGTCCCGGTGCAAGACCCGAGGAGGTTGTTGACGAGGTTCTCGACCTCTTTATCGAACTCGGCGCTGACGAAGATCAGCTTGAATTCCCTGTAATTTATGCGTCTGCCCGTGACGGCTATGCGTCAGAGGATTATCATGAACCCGGTACGGATATGAAACCTCTCTTTGACGCAATTGTAAAAGAAATCCCTGCTCCTCAGGGTGATATGAACGGAGAACTCCAGCTCCTTATTTCAAACATTGACTCCGATAAGTTTGTCGGCAGAATCGGTGTAGGCCGTGTTGAAAGAGGTACTGCAAAGAACGGACAGGCTGCCGTTCTCTGTCACGCAGACGGTACAACTCAGAATGTAAGAATTGCAAAGCTGTATCAGTTTGAAGGACTTAAAAGAGTTGAATGTGACACTGCAACAGTCGGCGACATCGTTTGCGTAAGCGGTGTTCAGGATATCAATATCGGTGAAACAATCTGTTCAAATGATTGTGTTGAGCCGCTCCCATTCGTAAAGATTGACGAGCCTACGGTTTCAATGAACTTTATCGTAAACAACTCACCGTTTGCAGGCAGAGAGGGTAAGTATGTAACCTCCCGTAACCTCCGTGACAGACTTTTCAAGGAAATTGAAACAAATGTTGCACTTCGTGTTGAAGAAACAGACAGTGCCGATACATTCAAGGTATCGGGCAGAGGTGAACTCCACCTTTCAATCCTTATCGAAACAATGCGCCGTCAGAATTATGAATTTCAGGTTTCCCGTCCGCAGGTTATTACAAAGATGATTGACGGCAAGCTTCATGAGCCTATGGAGTTTCTTATCATCGAAGTTCCCGACACATATGTCGGTCCTGTAATGGAAAAGCTCGGTTCAAGAAAAGGTGAGCTTATCAATATGGGTACTCGTGAAGGCGGTGTTACTCACATTGAATTCAGAATCCCGTCAAGAGGTCTTATGGGTTATCGTCCCGAATTTCTTACAGACACAAACGGTAACGGTATTATGAACCATGTATTTGACGGTTATGAGCCATACAAGGGTGAAATCGTAACCCGCCATCAGGGTTCACTTATCGCTTTTGAAACAGGCGAAACTGTAACCTACGGTCTTTATGCCGCTCAGGAAAGAGGCAGACTCTTTATCGGACCCGGTGTTCCTGTTTACGAGGGTATGATTGTAGGTGCAAGTCCTAAGTCTGAGGATATCACAGTTAATGTCTGCAAGAAAAAGCACATCACAAACACCCGTGCATCGGGTTCTGATGATGCCCTCAAGCTTACACCTCCGACTGTTATGTCGCTTGAACAGTGCCTTGAATTCATTGCCGATGATGAGCTTGTTGAGGTTACTCCCGAAAATATCCGTATGCGTAAGCGTATTCTTTCAAAAGAACAGCGTATGAAACAGGCATTCCGTAAGAAATAATTAAAATAATGAGTTATGTAATTCTTGACCTTGAATGGAACGGTTCATACAGCAAGATTCTGCACAAATTTGTCAATGAAATAATTGAAATCGGTGCGGTTAAGCTTGATGATGAACTGAATGTATGCGATACCTTTACAATGCTTGTTGCTCCGAAAATCGGCAAAAAGCTATGCAGTAAGGTAAAACAGCTTACTAAAATAACAAATGAAGAGTTGAAGGACGAGGGCGTCAGCTTTATCAGAGCAATCAGCCTGTTCTCGGATTTTCTGGGTGACGGTGTGCTTATGACATGGAGCGACTCTGACCTTCATGCTCTTATCGAAAACTACAGCTACTACACGGGCAGAACCAGACTTCCGTTTCTCTCACGCTATTGCAATCTGCAAAGCTATTGTGAAGATTGTCTTGATTTGCACGATTCATCCTGTCAGCTGGGACTCGGTGCCTGTGCCGAAATGGCAGGTGTTGATTTTTCGGAAGATGATCAGCACAGGGCTCTTGCCGATGTGTACCTGACATTGGAATGTATGAAGGTTTTTTACGGTAAGTATCCGTTAAAGCCGTACATTAAGGATGCTGTTTGTGACGAATTCTATGACAGACTGCTGTTTAAAAATCATTTTGTTACAGATATCAACAGCCCCGATGTTGACAAAAGCGTTATGTTTTTCGATTGTGAAGATTGCGGAAAACCGCTTGTTCAGCTTTCAAAGTGGCGACTTCACAACAAAAGCTTTACCGCCGAATTCTCATGCAAATATTGCAGAAAGAAGTTCAACGGCAGAGTATCCTTCAAAAAGAAGTTTGACGAAGTTTCTGTAAAGAAAAAGCTTAACGAAAAGGTTGAAAAGAAGCCCGAAACAAAAGAACAGATCAACACCGTTTCGGCAAACTGAGTGCCTTTTGTATATGGAGTTATTTCTATGATTATAAAATTCTTTGATAAACTTCATTATAAACTTTCTTTATCCGAAGAACACATAAATGATATAATTAAAAGTAATTCTAAGTATGGTGCAAACATCAAGAGAGAGGATTACTCCTATGATGTAAAATTTACGGATAAGGGCTTTAAAATGAAGTTTGTACAGTCTGTAAATTTTGGTGGAATTTATAGCCTGAGTCCGATTTTTTCAGGTAAGATAGAGGAAGATTGTGGATATTCTGATTTAACAATCAGAATGTTTCCAAATCCAATAATGGCTGTTGGTTTAGCAATCTTTTTGTATTTCTTCTTGATCGGTATTCATTTTATTTCGGTTGCAGGAATTTTGGGATTTCCAACTATAATTGTAGCTATTCTGACTTTATTCCTTTGCGTAATCATAAAAATCACAAATACTCAATTTAAAAATATGAAAAGTATTCTTGATGAATTATTTCGTTATTATCAAATTTAGGATAACTGAGATTTTAAATTGTTATTATCTTAAACATTATATAGGGCAGAGCGTTTTGTTCTGCCCTTTTTTCGTGAATACAGATGATTGTGTCGTACTCCTCACAACGCACACCGAATTTTCACATACTATTTTCTTGCTTTCAACATTAATTCAGCCGTATTTCATATACTTTTCACTTTGGGGCTTTATTATATCTACAACATCAAAAAACAACACCGACATTCGATGAAGTCTTTTGAAAATATAACTTTTAATCGGAGGCACAGTTATGAACGATAACTTTGAAAACAATAAAAACGGTTATGACGGTTATTCGTCAGATAATAATACTGCTGACAACAGCTATCATGATATTCATTCATCATCAGATTCACAGTCTGCATCAACTGCAGAAAATACAGAAAGCTCTTATGAATGGAACACAAATTCAACATCAAGTGTAAATTCGGGTGAGTACCGCCATTCGTATATAAACGGTAACAACGAGAATGCGTCACACAACCCTAACCGTTATGAAAATGCTTATTCTTCAAACACAGCATCGGGTACATCTTCACAGAACTACTCATCGGATTCATACGGTTCACAGTATTCTTCAAACCCATATTCTTCACAGCAGACTAACAACTATTCATACGGCAATCCGTCACAGAATCCATACGGCTCACAGTCGGGTTCACCGTATGCAAATCAACAGTATTCCGCACCAAAGGCTAAGAAAGTAAAAGTTAAAAAGCCTAAAAAGCCGAAGAAACCCGCATCAAAGGGTTTTGTAGCCGCAATGCTTGTAGCTGCAATCATTCTCGGCGGCGGTGCAGGATTCGGTGGCAGTATGCTTGCATCATCACTTAACAACAACTCATCTTCGAGTGTAAACATCAAGCAGGCATCTGCAAACAGCACATCAACCACAAGCAATGCCGCTCTCAGCGGAACAACTTCCCAAATTGTTAAGAAAACAGCCGACAGCGTAGTTGAAATTGCTACCGAAAGCGTTGTAACAGGCGGATTTGCTCAGCAGTATGTTCAGCAGGGTGCAGGTTCAGGTGTTATCATTTCCGAGGACGGTTACATCATCACAAACCACCATGTAATCGAAGGTGCGGAGAATATCACGGTAACACTCCGTGACGGTGCAACTTCATACAAGGCTAAGTTAATCGGCAGTGATGAGGACAACGATATCGCACTTCTTAAAATAGATGCAACAGGTCTTTCAGCCGCAACAATGGGCAACAGCTCAGATCTTGCAGTAGGCGACTATGTTGTTGCAATCGGTAATCCGCTCGGACAGCTCGGCGGTACAGTAACAGACGGTATTATCAGCGCACTTGCCCGTCAGGTAACGGTTGAGGGTAAGAGTATGACGCTTCTCCAGCACAACGCTCAGATCAGCCCCGGTAACTCAGGCGGCGGACTCTTTAACTCAAACGGTGAGCTTATCGGTATTGTAAACGCAAAGGACAGTGCAACAGAGGTTGAAGGTATTGCATTTGCTATTCCGATTAACAATGTTCTTGATATAATTGACGATCTCAAAACATACGGTTATGTAAAGGGCAAGGTTGACCTCGGTATGGAGCTTACAGATATCACATCCGACGATTCCGCATTCTACTACGGACTCAGCAACAAAGGCTGTTATGTTCTTTCGGTAACAAGCGGTTCTAATGCAGAAAAAGCAGGATTTATGAGAGGTGATATGATTACCGCAGTAAACGGTACAAGTGTTTCTTCAAAATCAGACATTGAAACAGCCCTCAAGAATTCAAAGGTGGGAGACACAGTGACTTTTACCGTTACAAGAAGCGGTAAGACCGCAAATCTCAAGCTCACTCTTGCAGAATATTCACCGAGCGGCAGTTCTTCAACAGGCAATTCAAACACACAGAATAAGTCGTCACAATCACAGGGCAAAAGTTCAGATAATAGTGACAGCGACTCAATCTGGAACTATATGTTCGGTCAATAACAGCCAACAAGCTTTTTAGCTTTTTATATAAATATTCATACAGCCAAAGCTGTAGACAAAAAACTCTCTCTTAACGAACAAAGCTCCGTAACCGCACGGAGCTTTGTTCATTTTTGCTTAATATTTAATAAAAGAAAAAAGAACCGTGCCATAAAAGCACGGTTCTTCTGTTTGTTTAAAAATCTTATTTATTTTCTTCCATATATTTAAGCTGTTTGTAAATCATATTGGCACACATATACACATTACCGCCGCCCATTGTGAGAATGAGGTCGCCCTCTTTTGCATTCTTGCAAACATAGTCGGTAATTTCTTCAAATGTGTCAAGACATACAGAACCCGGAACTTTTGCACCGAGGTCAGTAGAATAGATGTTATATGTGTTTGTTTCACGAACAGGGAGAATAGCCGAAATAATTGCCTGATCCGGAATTTTAAGAGCCTCCGCAAAATCGTCAAGGAGCATGGCTGTTCTTGAAAATGTATGCGGCTGGAATATTGCCCAAACTTTGTTAAAGCCCATTTGCATTGCGGCATTGAGTGTTGCGGTAAGTTCTGTGGGATGATGAGCAAAGTCATCGGCAACAGTAATCCCGTCAGGTGTGCCGAGAATTTCAAATCTTCTGTGAACACCGCCGAACTTGTGAAGATTCTCAGAAATTTCCTTCGGAGTAGCGCCAAGATAATGTGCAGTAGCCGCAGCGGCAAGTGCATTATAAATGTTGTGCTTTCCGGGAACGATAAGCTTAATCTGTGTGAGCTTCTCACCCTTGAAGTAAAGGTCAAACTGCTCGTGAACACCCTTGTCTGCGCTGATGTTTTCAGCTCTGTAATCGCAGTTTTCGCCAAAACCGTAGGTGATTTTCTCAATCTTAACATCCTTTACGGCATCAAGAGTGTTTTCGTCGTCACCGTTGATAACAAGCAAGCCTGTTGTCTGATGAGCAAATTTGTTGAATGACTTCTTAATGTTGTCAAGATTCTTGAAGTAGTCAAGATGATCTGCGTCAATATTAAGAATAATCGAAATAAACGGATTGAGCTGTAAGAATGTGTCAACATACTCACAAGCCTCACAAACGATTAAATCGCTGTGACCGACATAGCTGTTACCTCCGATGAACGGAAGTTTTCCTCCGATAATAGCTGACGGATCAAAACCGCTGCCGATAAGCACCTGTGAAAGCATAGCTGTTGTAGTTGTTTTGCCGTGTGTACCCGAAACCGCAATACTTCTTCTGTATCTTCTTGTAACAATACCGAGCATCACGCTTCTTTCAATGCACGGAATGCCGAGTTCCTTTGCTGCCTGTCTTTCGGGGTTAGTTTCCTTAATAGCCGCTGAGTAAACAACAAGCTCTGCACCCTTAATATTTTCTGCGGCGTGTCCCATAAATACGGGAATGCCGTAACCCTTAATTCTGTCAAGAGTTTCGCCCTCGTTCATATCCGAACCCGAAAGCTCATAGCCCTCGTGGTGAAGAATCTCAGCTAGCGGACACATTCCGCTGCCGCCTATACCGATAAAATGTATTCTTTTTATGTTATCCATAAGACTGTCGTAATTCACAATAGTCCACTCCATTCCTGATAAGTATATTTGTCTGTCGGAAAAATCATTCCGCTTTGCCTGTATTTAAGTCGGAACACAGGTTGATTTGCATTCAAAGAGCAATGCCGTGACAGAACTGCAATACTCATATTATAAGACGAATGGACAAAAAAATAAATACCTAATTTGATATTTGTGCAATTTTTGTGTATTGTACGGATACTGTGTTTTAATTGTTGCCAAATTGTAGAGTAAATGCTAAAATAAAGGGGAATAGGATTATAACTAAAAATACACATAAAATGGCAGAGTGATAAAATGACTTTAAAAAAGAACGATATTGTAAACCTTACAATAACTTCGGCAACTGCCGAGGGAAGCGGAGTCGGAAGAACAGATGACGGCATTGCCGTTTTTGTACAGGGTTCTGCAATCGGTGACGAACTCAAGGTGCGTATATTAAAGGTTAAGAAAACCTACGCTTTCGGCAAAATCGAAGAAATTCTCGTTCCGTCCAAGGCGAGAATTACTCCCGACTGCGAAAACTTTATGAAGTGCGGCGGTTGCACATGGCGACATATTTCTTATGAAGAAGAATGCAAAATAAAACAGCAAAGAGTTGAGGATGCCGTAACACGCATCGGCGGTCTTGATAATGTTGTTTTCAAGCCGATAATTTCGTCGGATAATATCACAAGATACCGCAACAAGGCACAGTATCCTGTCGGTCTTGACCGTGACGGAAATGTTGTGACGGGCTTTTATTCATTCCACAGCCACCGCATAATCAATTGCACCGACTGTATTTTACAGCCCGAAATTTTTGCAAGGGTAATTGAAATTACAAAAGATTTTATCGCAAAAACTAACACGGAAATTTATGATGAAACGACGGGCAAGGGCAAACTTCGCCACATTTATATCAGAATTGGCGAGGTTTCGGGCGAGCTTATGGTGTGCTATGTTGTCAATGCAAACGGTCTTAAACAGGAAGATTTGCTCGTGAAAATGCTCAAATCCGAACTTCCGCAGTTAAAAAGTGTGATTATCAATTCTAACAGAGAAAAAACAAATGTTGTTCTTGGCAGAAAAAACAGAACAATCTACGGAAGTGACCATATTACCGACACACTTTGCGGATTGCAGTTTAAAATTTCACCGTTTTCGTTCTGGCAGATCAACAGAAAACAGGCTGAAAAGCTTTACGGCAAAGCCAAAGAATATGCAAATCTTAAATCTGACGAAATTCTGCTTGATTTATACTGCGGAACGGGTACAATAGGTCTTACAATGGCGGATTCCTGTAAACAGCTTATCGGTGCGGAGATTGTTGAAGATGCCGTGAAAGATGCAAATGAAAATGCAAAAGCAAACGGCATTGAAAATGCACGATTCATCTGCGGAGATGCCTCAGATGCCGCATTTCAGCTTGAAAAAGAAGGCTTAAAACCCGACTGCGTAATCCTTGATCCACCGAGAAAAGGCTGCGGCGAAGAACTTGTAAAGACAATTTCAAGAATGTCGCCGAGCCGTGTAGTCTATGTATCATGTGACCCCGCAACCCTCGCAAGAGATTTAAAATTCTTCACAGAAAACGGCTACACCCCCAAAGAAATCACCCCCTGCGATATGTTCTCCGGAACCTCCCATGTAGAGAGCGTGGCATTGATTGAAAGAAATTAACAAAATAATATAGAAAAGGACTTAAAATGCAAAATACACTTAAAATAAAACGAACAAAAACAGCTTTGGCATTTAATCTTGCGATTATCGCTTGTGAGATTGCCGCAATAATTATCGTGTTTTTCAAAATAGGCTGCTATCCGCTTATATATTACACTGAGGACAGCAACCTGTTTGCACTTGTTGCCTGTGCGGTTATGGCAGGCTTTCAGGTGCGATATCTCAAAAGCGGAAAAGAAATTCCGCACTCGGTTCAAATGTTCAAATATATGGCGGCGGCTGTGCTTTCGGTAACATTTATCGTAGTTCTTGCTGTACTTTCCCCGATGCGTGGAGAGGGCATAAACGGTTGGCTCTATATGCTTTTTAACAAAGACTTCACCTTTTTACATACTTTGTGTCCGATTCTTACAATTTTATCGTTTGTGCTTTTTGAAAAAGAACCTCACCTTAACACAAAATCAGCTTTCACGGCTACAATCCCTACATTAATATATGCGATTCTGCTTATTATACTTAATATAGTCGGTGCAGTTGACGGTCCATACCCGTTTTTGCGTGTGATGAATCAACCGTTGTATATGTCATTTGTTTGGTTTATCGTTATAGTAGGCGGTGCATTTTTCCTTGCACTTCTGCTTCAAAAACTTAATTCAACAGGAAGAAAAAGAAAATAATAGATAATAAGACAGTAAACAGATGAAAATTTCAGATTGGAGTGATTTTTATGAAATACCGCAAGTTGGTTGAGAATGCTAAAAAGCCAAACGGCTTTTGGGGCAAAATGATGATTAAGGCTATGAATAAAGGACATTCAAGCCTCACCTCATGGGGACTTGAACATATGAATATTGAACGCACCGCAACTGTACTTGACATAGGCTGCGGCGGCGGAAAAACCGTTGACCGACTTTGCTCAATTGTTGCCAACGGCAAGGTTTACGGAATCGACTATTCCGAACTCTCGGTAAAATCCTCCGAAAAACTCAATTCAAAAAATACACTCTGCAACAAAGCGAAAATTCTTCAGGCATCAGTATCCGATATGCCTTTTGATGACAATACATTCGACAATATCACGGCAGTTGAAACCTACTACTTCTGGCCTGATAAGGAAAATGATGTGAAAGAAGTTTTCCGTGTTCTCAAACAGGGCGGAACGGTTATGCTGCTTTTTGAAATGCTCAGAACAGACGATGATCCGTTCAAGTGGGAAAAGGTTGAAAATATGCTGAATATCAAGTCGGTAACTCCGCAGGAAATCAGATCCGTACTTGAATCTGCAGGCTTTGAAAACATAAACACATACACTAAGGAAGGTACAACATGGCTTTGTGCCACAGCACAAAAACCGAAGGATGATGAAAACTAATGAAGGCTTTGATTACAGGCGCAAGTTCGGGCATAGGTAAAGAAATCGCCCGATATCTTGCAGAACTCGGTTATGACCTTATTCTTGTATCACGCTCAACAGATAAGCTTAACAAGCTGAAAGAGGAACTTTCAAATGTTAATGTCAGGGTAATTACGCTTGATTTTTCACGAGAAAGTGACAGCATGGATTTGTATGAGCATATTAAGAATGAAAATGAACAGATTGATTTTCTTGTCAACAATGCCGGATTCGGTGCTTACGGAAAATTTTTGGATGTTCCGCTTGAAAGAGAGCTTGAACTCATTCACACCAATGTTTCAACGGTTCACATTCTCACAAAGCTTTTTCTTAAAGATATGGCGGAGAGAAACAGCGGATATATTCTCAATGTAGGTTCTGCCGCAGGATTTCTTGCAGGACCGACATTTGCAAGCTACTATGCGTCAAAGAATTATGTTGTCCGTCTTACTCAGGCAATTCATGAAGAAATGCGTAGGGATAATAAAAATGTCAAGGTTTCCGTACTTTGCCCGGGTCCCGTAAAAACCAACTTCAATAATGTTGCGGATGTAAAATTCTGCATAAGAGGACTTGACCCGAAGTTTGTTGCAAGGTATGCCGTTGACATGACCATGAAGGGCAAAATGATTATCACACCCGGCTTTGAAATGAAAGCGGTGTCGTTTTTCAGACATTTTGCACCCGAAAAACTTCTCACAAGAATTTCTTATAATGTGCAGATGAAGAAAAACGGTATATCAAAATAATTATTATACAGAAACAGGGAGGTGACACATTGAGGATAAAATTCGTTGACAAGGCGATAAAACTTTACAAAAGAATAACAGGCAGATTTGAACCGATAACAAGCAAATGCGTTCACGATAATATTTTTGCAATTGCCGGACAGTCGGCATTCTTTATTATATTATCAGCTGTGCCGCTCTCAATGTTCTTTGTGTCACTTTTGCAGAACCTGCACATTCCGATTGATTTTGTTTATCACGGACTCAGCAGTGTGTTTTCGTCAAAAATTGCCGATGATTTAACATACTTTCTGACCTCTGCCTATGAAAGTGCTGTGGGAATTTCTCTTGTAACGCTTGTAGTCACCCTGTGGTCGGCGGCGCAAGGAATCCACGCAATCACTAACGGACTCAACAGAATTTATGACGCTTACGAAAACAGAAACTGGTTCTTTTTAAGAATAAGAGCAATGTTCTACACAATTGCATTGTTTGTAATTTTGCTTGCGTCACTTGTACTTATTGTCCTCGGTTCAACAATTAACGATTTTCTTTCACCGCATCTAAAATCGTTGCCTGACATAATCGGAATAATCTATCATCTCAGATATATACTTATCTTTATGTTTCTCACGGTATTGTTTGCGCTGATTTACAGGAACTTTCCGAACATCTCACGCAGTGAGCATAAGGAATACGGCTTTAAGTCGCAGCTGCCGGGTGCGTTTCTCTGCACGGTTTCGTGGTATGTGCTTTCGTTCGGCATTTCGGTTTATGTGTCAGACTTCAACGGATTCTCCGTGTACGGAGGTCTTACAAGAATTGCCGTTATTATGATTTGGTTTTACTTTCTTATGGTTTGTCTTATGGTTTGTGCGGAAATCAATTATGTCTATCATGACAGGATAAAGGTATTTACAGTCGCAAAATTTAAAAGAAAGGTAAAAATCAAGGGTTCAGAGCTTAATCAAATAAGAAAAGAAAGAAAAAATAATAAGTCAAATAAAAGTAAATAAATCAAAATAAAACACTTCCGTTCGGTGATACTACCAATGGAGGTGTTTTTTGTGAAAAGAAAATTTTCTAAAAAGGTGATTTCAATATTGCTCGTATTTGCAATGCTCATCGGCGGAGCGTGTCTTTCATGCACGAATGCAGCGGCATTTGACCTCGGTTATATCAGCGAGGACGGAATGAAACTCGGTTACAGTATAATCAAGGGCTATTCCAAAATGTCGATGGAAAAAGGTCAGTACAAGGACGGGAAAATTGCCGTTTACTGCGGACTTGATGTGACAAATTTATATGTTATAAGTTCGCTCGGTTGGTTCTATATGACAAACGGTGTTGATCTCGACCGTGCAATGACAGATAACGATTACGCTATGGAGCTGATTGCAAAGCTTGATTCGCATCTTCAAGGTGCAGGCATAACAAATGACAGGGCAAAAGAAAAGAAAGCCGAGATTTTAAAGGATGCAAAGTATGTTTATCAATGCTTTGACACATTGGGACTTTACATTGTTGATGTTGACAAAAACAGAGCTGATGAACTCATGAACGACAGCGGTATTGATTTTGTGCTTGACGGTGGTTGCGTTCCCAAAAATATGAAAGACCTCAACATTGACGGAAAAACAGATGAAAAGGATGCTGAGCTTATCCAGAGATATCTTGTCAAAGACCTTACCTTTGACGATTATGACGAAAATCAGTACGCCCTTTTTGTTTGCGATATTAACGGTGATAAAAAGTCGGATATCCGTGATGTAACGGAAATTCTGAAAAAGTGATTATTGTCATATTTTATGCAAAGTGAATATGATTTGAACTGCGGCAGCTGTAATTTTAGCTGTCGCTTTTGATTTGTGACAGTAATGTGAAACTTTAAATAATTTTTTGTAATTTCTCTTGACATTCAAAATCAAGGTGCTATAATAACTGATACAAATTGTTTTGTATCGAACTATTCTATATAGAACAATATCCCACAGGTGAGATTTCGGAGGTGAAATAATGTGTGATGACAAAAGCGAAAAAAGCTGTAAATGCGGCAAACGCTTTAATGATTCAATCGGTCACGAAATCAAAGTGCTTAATCAGGTTTTGCAGAGAAAGTTAATCTATTCCGCCAAGGATAAGGGTGTGGATAAGCTGACTCTTATGCACGGCTGGATTATTGCATATCTCTATGATCACCGTGATGAAGATGTTTATCAAAAAGATATTGAAAACGCATTTTCAATTGCCCGTTCAACCGTTACAAGTATTCTTAAACTTATGGAAAAGAAAAATTACATAACGAGGGAGAGCGTTGAAAGTGACGCAAGACTCAAAAAACTTGTCTTGACCGAAACAGGTATTGAACTTCATTACAAAATCGAAAATATGATAACCAAAAACGAAACTTTGCTTGACAGTCTGCTGACAAAAGAAGAAAAGATACAATTTCTTTTTCTTATAAATAAAATTCTCAGCGGACTTGAAAATGCAAATTAAAACGGAAGGAGATAAGTATGATAAAAACTTTGGCAAAAAATATCAAAGGTTTCGTCAAAGAATCCGTTCTGACTCCGTTCTTTATGATACTCGAAGTTGTTGTTGAAACAATTATCCCATTTCTTATGTCATCAATGATTGATGATGGTATCAACAAGGGCGATATGCAGCACATACTCATAACGGGCGGTTATATGGGCGCACTTGCACTCACGGGCTTGTTTGCAGGTATGATGGGCGGTATCTACGGTGCGAAAGCTTCGGCAGGCTTTGCAAGAAACCTTAGACGCTCAATGTTTGCAAATATCCAGTCATTCTCGTTTGCCAACATTGATCGTTACTCAACCGCAGGACTTGTTACCCGTATGACAACGGATGTAACAAACCTTCAAAATGCATATCAGATGCTTTTAAGAATGTGTTTCAGAGCGCCTGTATCGCTCATCTGTGCAATGACAATGACATTCATCATCAATGCAAGGCTTGCCTGTATTTATTTCATTGCAACAATTTTACTTTCAATTGTTCTTGCCTTTATTATGAAGGCAACATACAAGTATTTCAGTCAGGTTTTTGAAAAGTACGATGAACTCAACGCAAGCGTTCAGGAAAATGTAACTTCAATCAGAGTCGTAAAGGCTTTTGTTCGTGAAAAACATGAAGTCGGCAAGTTCCGCAAGGCAGCCGACAATGTTTATAGACTCTTTGTTAAGGCTGAAAATGCAATGGTAACAGTATCACCGATTATGATGGTTACTTCATACGCATCAATCATTCTTGTAAGCTGGTTTGGCGCAAATATGATCGTAAGCAGTGAGCTTACAACAGGTGAACTTACAAGTATGCTCACATATTGTATGAACATTCTTATGAATCTCCTTATGGTGGCAATGGTGTTTGTAATGCTCACAATGAGCATTGCAAGCGGTAAGCGTGTTGCAGGTGTGCTTAATGAAAAATCAACGCTTGCAAATCCCGAAAACCCTGTTTACGAGGTTAAGGACGGAAGCATTGAGTTTGACAATGTTTCATTCTCATACAACACAAAAGCCGAAAAACCGATTCTCAACGATATCAACCTAAAAATCAAATCAGGCGAAACAATCGGTATTATCGGCGGTACGGGTTCTTCAAAAACAAGCCTTGTAAACCTTATTGCAAGACTTTATGATGTAACCGAAGGCTCTGTTAAGGTCGGTGGAAAAGATGTTCGTGACTATGATATCGAAACTCTGCGTGACAAGGTTTCGGTTGTGCTCCAGTCAAATGTTCTTTTCAGCGGTACAATCCTTGACAACCTCAGATGGGGCAACGAAAATGCTACAGAGGAAGAATGCGTCAATGCCTGCAAGCTTGCCTGTGCAGATGCGTTTATCGAAAGCTTCCCCGATAAGTACAACACAAAAATCGAACAGGGCGGTACTAATGTTTCGGGTGGTCAGAAACAGCGTCTTTGCATTGCAAGAGCTTTGCTGAAAAATCCGAAAATTCTTATCCTTGATGATTCGACAAGTGCAGTTGATACCGCAACAGACGCAAGCATCCGCAAGGCATTCAGCGAGAATATCCCCGATACTACAAAGCTGATTATTTCACAGCGTGTATCAAGCGTTTCACACGCAGACAAGATTATTGTAATGGATGACGGTGAGATAAGCGCAGTGGGTACTCACGAAGAACTTATCAAAAACAGTCCGATTTACAATGAAATTTATGTTGCCCAGACAAGCGGCAACGGTGATTTTGATGCGAAAGGAGAGCTGTAATTATGCCGGGACCAATGGGAAGAAGAAACCGAGGACCTGCACAAAAGGTTGAAAATTCAGGTCAGGTTCTTAAAAGACTATTCGGTATTATCTTCAAAAAATATAAATTTCAGATGATTATTGTTTTCGTCTGCATCCTCATCAGCGTACTTGCAAATGTTCAGGGTTCATTGTTTATTCAGAATCTTATTGACGATTACATCACTCCGATGATTCAGAGCGGCAGCCGTGACTTCGGACCGATGCTCGGAGCAATTTTAAGAGTTGCAATCTTCTATGCAATCGGTGCAGCGTCGGCGTTTATCTACGCAAAAATTATGGTTTATGTAACACAGGGTACAATGCGTGATTTGCGTTGTCAGATATTTGAACATATGGAAAGCCTTCCGATAAAATACTTTGACACACACCCTCACGGCGATATAATGAGTGTTTACACAAACGATATTGATACCCTCCGTCAGATGATCAGCCAGAGTATTCCTCAGCTTTTCAACAGCGGAATTACAATCATAGCCGTTCTTGTCAGTATGTTTACACTCAGTATTCCTCTTACAATTCTTACACTTGTAATGGTTGGTGTAATGCTTTTTGTAACAAAACAGCTTGCGTCAAGAAGCGGAAGGTTTTTTGCAAAACAGCAGGCAGACCTCGGTGCGACTAACGGTTACATTGAGGAAATGATGAACGGTCAGAAGGTTGTAAAAGTATTTAACCATGAGAAAAAGAGCATTGAAGAATTCAATGAGCTTAATGACAGACTTTTCAACAGTTCATACAACGCAAACAAGTTTGCAAATATCCTTATGCCGATTAACGCACAAATCGGTAACATCAGCTATGTACTTTGTGCAATCGTAGGCTGTATCTTTGCTCTCAACAACTTTCTCGGATTTACAATCGGCAAGCTTGTAAGCTTTCTTACCTTCAACAAGAGCTTTACCCAGCCTATCAATCAGGTCAGCCAGCAGTTTAACTCAATTGTTATGGCGCTAGCAGGTGCGGACCGTATATTCAAACTTCTTGACGAAGAGCCTGAGGTTGATGACGGATATGTAACACTTGTCAATGTCCGCAAAGAGGGCGAAAAGCTTGTTGAAACAGAGGAAAAAACAGGTATGTGGGCTTGGAAGCATACCCACAGTGAAACAGGCAAAACAGAGTATCGTGAACTCAAGGGCGCGCTTGTTATGGACGATGTTGACTTTGGCTACACGGATGATAAGATAGTTCTCCACAATATTGATTTGTACGCAGAACCCGGTCAGAAGATTGCGTTTGTTGGTTCGACAGGTGCAGGCAAAACAACAATCACAAACCTTATTAACCGATTCTATGATATTCAGGACGGTAAAATCCGTTATGACGGAATCAATATCAACAAAATCAAAAAAGGCGACCTTCGCCGTTCACTCGGTATAGTTTTACAGGATACGCACTTGTTCACGGATACCGTAATGGAAAATATCCGCTATGGCAGACTTGACGCAACAGACGAGGAGGTTATCGCAGCGGCAAAGCTTGCCAACGCAGACAGCTTTATCAGAAAACTTCCTGACGGCTACAACACCCTGCTCAAAGGTGACGGCGGCAATCTCAGTCAGGGACAGCGCCAGATGCTTGCAATTGCAAGAGCCGCTGTTGCAGATCCGCCAGCACTTATCCTTGATGAGGCTACAAGTTCAATTGATACCCGTACCGAAAAGATGGTTCAGGACAGCATGGATAAGCTTATGCATGGCAGAACAACCTTTGTTATTGCCCACAGACTTTCTACAATCAAGAATTCAGACTGTATTATGGTTCTTGAAAATGGCAGAATCATCGAGCGTGGTTCACACGAACGGCTTCTTGAACAAAAGGGCAGATACTATCAGCTTTATACAGGCAAAACCGCATAATGATAATCGAAAGTGGAGAGTCGCAAAGGCTCTCCTTTTTCTGTTCTTGAAATATTGACTTGTTTATTGTACAATAAGACTCAGAATTGTGAGGTGTTAAAAATTAAAATTAATTCAAAATTGATTTTAAAGCTTACCGCATTGTTTGCGGTAATCTGTCTTGCACTTTGTTCGTGTTCAATCAATATCAATGTGAGCGGTTCCGATTCGGAAAGCAAAACAACTGTTTCAGAAATCGGAACATTATCGGTTCATTACCTTGATGTCGGGCAGGGAGACAGCATATTCATTGAACTGCCGAATCAAAAGTGTATGCTGATTGACGCAGGCGAAAATATGTACGGCAAAAGTATTACCGAATATATCAATAATCTCGGATACACAAGGATTGATTATCTCGTAGCAACTCACCCTCACGCAGACCATATCGGTTCAATGGCTTATGTTGTAAAGCATAACGATATCGGTGAAATCTATATACCTAAGGTTACAACCACAACCAAGACCTATGAGAATCTGCTCACGGCAATTGCAGACAAGGGACTTAAAGTCAAGTCAGCCAAAGCAGGTATGAATATTATTGATGACAACGATTTCAACATAAATATTCTTGCTCCCGTAAAGATTGACGAGGATAATCTGAACAATTGCTCGATAATTCTTAAAATGAATTATAAAAATGACAGTTTTCTGTTTCTCGGAGATGCCGAAAAGAAAGAGCTTGAAACCGTTACAGCAGATATGAGTGCAGAAGTTCTTAAAGTAGGTCATCACGGAAGCAGAACTTCAACAACAAAAGCGTTGCTTGAAAAGGTAAATCCAAAATATGCGGTTATTTCACTCGGAAAGGACAACAGCTACGGACATCCGCACAAAAGCACATTAAAACTGCTTGATGAATTCGGAGTTGAAACATACAGAACCGATGAAAACGGAACAGTTGTCATTTCAACCGAGGGTTCAGGTGTGACAATCAAAACGGGACAAACTTCAATGAAAAGGGATGAATAAGCTTGAAAAAATTTATTGTTGACAGAATAGAAGGCGACAAGGCTGTTCTTGAGTGTGAAAACGGCGATATGGTGAATCTTGAACTTAAAGCCCTGCCGAAAAATATCAAAGAAGGCGATGTAATCAACTTTCAGGAAAACAGCTATTTTCTGAACAGCGATGAAACAAAAGCCAGAAAAGAAAAAATTAAAAATCTGATGAATTCGCTTTTTGAAGATTAAAAATCATGCAAAAACAAAAATGCTCTGTACCAAATCAAACGGTACAGAGCATTTTTATTTGTAATTGTGTAATCAATGTGTGTTGTCTGTTGTAAGTGACCTTATGAAAATATGTCTGAAAATGAATCTGACAATCGGGCCTGCAAAAAACAACTGCCAGCAAAGTGCCATAGGAAAGTTGAGTGCGGTAGTTTCAAGCCATACCGAAATAACCTCAACACCCGCATTTTTGAAAATAAGAGTGGCAGCAAGGCTCATAAGAGGACACATAAAGACAACTGAAATTGCAGAAATTGCGAGTACAAGAAAGAAAGGATTATCCTTTGCAGGGTTTACAATCTTAAAAGCAAGCTTTTTGGCAATGTGACCGATAATGAAAAAGTCAAGAATGAATGCAATCGGTCCCATAAAAGAAAGTTCTTTGAAGGCGGAAAGAAAAACTTCGTTTTTCATTCCGCCGATATTAAGAGCTGTGTTGTAGCAAATCATGGCATAAACCATAAAGAACACCATGATAATCGTAAAAATAACTTCCTGAAATTTAGTTTTTGGCATAAAAAATCTCCTTTATAAAAATGATAACTTAGTAAACATATAAGTGTTGTTCGTTATCATTTCCTTAAGGAGAAATGTGCGTTTCCAATTAAACCATTATATATTTCAGAGATTATACTATAATTTTTTTATTTTGTCAACTTCAAAAAAATTTTCATTGCAATTACTCTGTTTAATACATTTTGTGACACTTTTATTACAATTCAGATTCATTTCTCGGTGGATTTTTACTTTGAAATTTGTTATAATACAGATGATTGTGATGAAAATTATACTTAAAACTTGCGGTTCTGTTCAGAAAGGGTATTTTTACTATGGGTGCATCAATTTATATTGCGGATGATGAAAAGAACATTCGTGACCTTATTACAAAGTTTCTTGAGAGTGACGGTTACAGCGTTACCGCATTTGAAACCGGTGACGAGCTTATGGAGGAATTCCTTAAAAAACCGTGTGAACTTGTAATTCTTGATATAATGATGCCCGGAACAGACGGCTTGACAATATGCCGTCAGCTGAGAACGGTAACTGATGTTCCTATAATTATGCTCACGGCAAAGGATTCCGAATATGACTATGTAAGAGGCATAACCCTCGGCAGTGACGATTATCTTACAAAGCCGTTCAGACTTACAACCCTTTTAATGAGAGTAAAATCCCTTTTAAGACGAATGGATATGAACACCAAAAAGGTGACAGGTCAGGAGCTTTCGGATATTGAGGCAGGCAACCTTAGATTTTCAGCAGAGGAAAACTGCCTTTATTGCAAGGGCAAGCCTGTTGCTTTGAGCAAGACAGAGCTTAAAATGCTCACATATATGTTAAAAGACCCGAAAAAGGCATTTCCAAGAGAAGAAATTCTTGATGGTGTGTGGGGATTCGATACCGAAGTTGAAACCCGTGTAACAGATGAAACCTTGCGAAGAATACGCAGAAAATTAAGCCTTGCCGGCAGTAATGTCAGCATAGGCACAATATGGGGCTTCGGTTACAGAATAAGCATTGCGGAGGATAAAAAGTGAAACACATAAAATTCCGTATATTGATTATTGTATGGTCGTCAATGATTTTACTTTTTTTCGCATTTGCAGGAATTTTAAATATAGTTTTGCCGTCCCACTTCGTAAGTGAGGCAGAAGACGCTCTGGAATACGAAATTGATTATCAGTATTATAATTACATTCGTAACAGCAACAATGAGAGTGAGGATTATTCATCGGATTATTATGAAGAAGATTCTAACGAAGAGTCAACTCTTCAAAAAAAGTTTGAGAGCGGTTATCAGGATTCGTATTTCACCTCGGATATTTACTATATTGATGTAACAGACGCTCTTAATGACAAAAATACCTCCGAGGGCAACAGCCTTGTCGGCTCAAATTCAACTTCATTAAAAAGTACATACGAACTCACTGAATGGGTTAAGAATCACAATATATCCGAAGAACAAATATATACACTTCAAACAGACAACGGCTATTATATATTTACCGTTTATGAAGAACCGCAGAATTATGATTATTGGGACGACGCAGAATCCGATGAAAACGATTCGCCCGTGTATTTAATGTACATAAATATCGACCATATCGTAAAATATACCCGTTCGCTCAACTGGCTTATTTCAGCAATTTTTCTTTGCGCAATTGTTGTAATGAGCATAATCGGTTACAGACTCGGCGTTAAAATCGAGGAATCACAGAAAACTCAGCGCAGATTCTTTCAAAACTCTTCTCACGAACTCAAAACTCCTCTTATGGCAATTCAAGGCTATGCCGAGGGTATTGAAATGGATGTTGTAGATCCGCAGAATGCCGCAGGCATAATTATGCAGGAAACCGAGAGAATGACAGGTCTTGTTGAGGAAATTCTTTCAATTTCAAAAATTGATTCACGACATTTTAAGCTCGACCTTGTAAAGATTGACATAAAAGAGGTTCTCTATGATTGCTTCCGCTCACTCGATGCGGTTCAGCAGATGAACGGTGTAAGCATTGTTCCTGAATTTCCCGATGAGGTAATCACGGTAAAATGTGATGAATATTTGATGGCAAGAGCATTTCGTAATATCATTGTGAACGGTCTGAAATATTCCAAAAAGAAAATTACAGTGATTATTGAAACTAATCCAAAGTATGTTTATATCAGGTTCAAGGATGACGGCAAAGGTATTGACCGTGACGATATTGAACATATTTTTGACAGGTTTTATAAAGGCAGTGACGGCGGAACGGGTATTGGACTTTCACTTGCAAAGGAGATTATTCATCTGCACAAGGGCAACGTAACAGCGTATAACTACCTTGACGGTGCTGTATTTGAAGTGAAACTGCCGATTGTTGACTGATTATTTGTGCAAATTGCTGAAAATATAAATAATTACTTACTTGTGACATTTTTGTGATACTTTTTGACGAATTTTGTGGTATTATATTAGTGCGTTTGCAATATGCAATATATAATATTTGGTTAACGAATTTATAATTTGATAATTAATATACAAATATATAATGAGGTGCAGCTATGAACAGCAGTGTGCTGGCTTATCTTGAAAACTCTGCCGACTGTTTTCCCGACAAATGTGCGGTAACTGACGAAAAGGTTTCATATACATATTCTGAGCTTGTAAAACTCAGCTCTTCTGTCGGAACCGCCCTTTCTGAACTTATCACATCGGGAGATGCAGTAGGCGTATATATGGAAAAATGTGCTGATGCGGTAGCGGCATTTTTTGCAGCCGAGTACGCAGGCGGATTTTATTCTGTTCTTAATACGGAGCTTCCGCAGAACAGACTTCAGACCACAGTTTCCGTACTCAATCCAAGGGTGATTGTAACTTCTGAAAGCTTGCTTGAAACAGCGAAAGAATATTTTTCTGAAAGAAAAATTGTAACCTTTGAAGCTTTGGCAAAATCGGAACCTGATTATGCAAAGCTTGGCGAAATCCGCAGCCATAAAATTGACACAGATCCGCTCTACATCAACTTTACTTCGGGTTCAACAGGCACTCCAAAGGGAATTGTTGTGTGTCACAGAAGTGTAATTGACTTTATTGACCATTTTACCGAAATATTCGGCATTGATAATAACGATGTAATAGCAAATCAAGCACCGTTTGATTTTGATGTGTCCGTCAAGGATATCTATTCGGCTGTTAAAACAGGCGCAACTCTTGTTGTTGTGCCGAGGAGAATGTTCTCCGCTCCTGCCGAGCTCATTGACTTCATATGTGACCGCAGGGTTACTGTTATGATATGGGCTGTTTCGGCTCTCTGCCTTATCAGCACATTCCATGCGCTTGACTACAGAACTCCCGAAACCGTTAATAAGATTCTTTTCAGCGGTGAGGTTATGCCGCTCAAGGCGCTTAAAAATTTCCGTTCACATCTTCCAAATGCGAAGTATGTCAACCTTTACGGACCGACGGAAATCACCTGCAACTGCACATACCATATTCTCGACAACGATTGCGACTATGAAGACGGTATTCCGATAGGCAAACCGTTCCCCAATGAAGATGTTATTCTTCTTGATGAGAATAATAACAGAATTTCAGAGGTTGGCAAAGTCGGTGAAATCTGCGTGAGAGGTACTGCTCTTGCACTCGGTTACTACTCAAATCCCGAACAGAATGCAAAGGCTTTTGTTCAGAATCCCCTTAATCCGCATTATCCCGAACTGATTTACAGAACAGGCGACCTTGCAAGATACAACGAAAACGGCGAACTTGTTTTCAGCGGAAGAAAGGATTTTCAGATTAAATATATGGGACATCGAATAGAGCTTGAGGAAATCGAGCGTGAAATGTCGGCTGTTGACGGTGTTGAGCAATGCTGTTGTATTTTTGATGAGAAAAAATCAAGGCTCAAGGGCTTTTTCGTAGGCTCAATTGAAAAGGACGAGCTTGCCACATCAATGTCAAGGGATTTGCCTGCGTTTATGATTCCGGGCGTTATCCGCAGGGTTGATGAAATGCCGCTAACAAAGAACGGCAAAATTGACCGTAAAAAGCTTGCTGAAATTGCAGGGGGCAGAAGAAAATGAACGAAATTCTAAAGCAGAACAAAACTGCATTCTATGTTTTTGATGTAAAAACTCTCAAAGACAGAGTATCATATCTCAGAAAAATGCTTCCCGAAGATGTTGCAGTCTGCTATGCAATCAAGGCGAACACATTCATTACGGCAGAACTTGAAAATGATGTTGACCGCTTTGAAATCTGCTCACCCGGTGAGGCTGAAATCTGCGATTTACTTGATATTCCCGACAAAATGATGGTGATTTCGGGCGTGTACAAAACTCCCGAAGTTATGGAAAATATGGTTGCAAACGGAAAATGCGACAGAATATTCACCGTAGAGTCACTTACACAGTTTAATCTTTTCAGAGAATTGTCCGAAAAATATAAAAAGAAAATTTCTTTGCTTTTAAGACTTACAAACGGAAGTCAGTTCGGAATCAATTCCGATGAAATCGAAGAAATTATCTCAAAAAGAAATGAATTTGAATATCTTGACATACTCGGTATTCAGTTCTTTTCAGGAACACAGAAAACCTCTCTTAAAAAACTCAAGAGAGAGATTGACAAACTTGACAATCTTCTTATTCTTCTCAAAGAGAAATATGATTATACCGCAGAAGAGCTTGAATACGGCACAGGATTCCCTGCAGCCTATTTCAAGGAAGATAATATAAATGAGGACGAGCTTATCGGCGGATTTGCACAGCTTTTGAATGAGATGACTTCAAAGCCTAAAATCACGCTTGAACTCGGACGAAGCATTGCCGCAGCCTGCGGTAAATATTACACGCATATCGTTGACAAAAAATGCAACAAAGGGGAGAACTACCTCCTTGTTGACGGCGGAATGAACCATATTGTGTACTACGGTCAGCATATGGCTATGAAACAGCCGTACCTTTCGGTTTGCGGAAAAGAAACCGAGCCGTGTACCGAATCGTGGAACATCTGCGGTTCGCTCTGCTCCATGAACGATATAATCGCAAAACAGATTTCTTTGCCCGATATTGAAATCGGTGATGTAATTTGTTTTGAAAACACAGGCGCTTATTGTATGACAGAGGGAATTTCTTTGTTTTTAAGTCGTGATATTCCCTCGGTTTATATAAAAAAGGAGGACGGAACATATCTTTGCGTCCGTGATTCCTTTGAAACATTTAATTTAAACAAACCCAATTACAGAAAGGAAACGAATTAAAATGGATGAACTTATTGAGATTTTAGAGGACATTAAACCCGATGTAGATTACGAAGGCTGCGAAAACCTTATTGACGGTCACTATCTTGACTCTCTTTCAATTATTTCTCTTATTGCCGAGATTGAGGACGCTTTTGATGTGACAGTTCCTGCAGTGGAGGTTGTTCCCGCAAACTTTAATTCAGTAAAGGCAATGTGGAGTATGATTGAAAGACTCCAAGAGGAGGAATAAGATGGATCTTCCATCATTACTGATGGCGGGCAGTCTTGACACGCTTACCTCATATTTTTCGGTAGCGTTTCTTGTTATGTTTCTGCCTGTTTCAGTTGTTGTGTATGCTGTTATACCGCAGAGAGCGAGAAGGTATTTTCTGCTTATTGCAAGCTTTGCGTTCTTCTGGCTCATAAGCGGAGAGTTAATCGCCTATCTGATTTTGATAATAATGGGCGTTCATTATTTCGGCTTATGGCTTGACAGAATACAAACTCAAAAAAGTGCGGCGCTCAAGACTGTGCCTAAAGAGGAGAAAAAAGCTCTTAAAAAGGTTTATCTCCACCGCAGTCGCAGAGTTCTGCTCTTTGCCGCCGTACTTATGATTGGCGGTTTGTTAGTGATAAAATACTCACCGTTTTTCACAACAAATATAAATTCGCTGTTGTCGCTTTTAAATATTCCGATTCAGTTTGATATTCCGAGTTATATAATGCCTATCGGTATTTCATTCTTTACTTTGCAGGCTGTATCGTACCTCTTTGATGTTTACAGAGGACTTATTAAAGCCGATGACAACATATTAAGACTTGCATTGTTTATGTCTTTCTTTCCGCAGATTGTAGAAGGCCCTATCTGCCGTTACAGTCAGACAGCCGACCAGCTGTGGAATGTAAAGCAAATTGAGTTTGAAAACTTAAAACTCGGTGCAGTCCGTATTCTTTTCGGTCTTATGAAAAAACTCGTAATCGCTGACAGACTTAATCCTATGATTAAGCAGATTTTCAGCCATTACGATGACTATCAGGGCGGAATAATCGCTCTCGGAGCAATTGCCTATACAATTCAGCTATATTGCGATTTCTCCGGTACAATGGACGCAGTAATGGGTGTTGCTCAGATTTTCGGCGTTACAATGCCCGAAAACTTTGAAAGACCTTTCTTTTCAAAATCAATTTCAGAATTTTGGAAAAGGTGGCATATCACACTCGGCACATGGTTCAAGGATTATATCTTCTATCCCGTCACCATGTCAAAGCCGATGAAAAATCTTACATCTTCCGCACGCAAAAAGCTCGGCAACCACTTTGGCCCGTTGCTTGCAGGAAGTATAGCGTTGTTCTGTGTTTGGTTCTGCAACGGACTGTGGCACGGTTCTGCGTGGGGTTACATATTCTTCGGTATGTACCACTTTGTGCTTATCCTGTCGGGCAATATCATTGCGCCTGCGGTTACCGCATTCAATAAAAAGCTTCATATCAATTCCGAATGCTTTGCATACAGAGTGTTCCAGATGGTTCGTACAGGAATACTTGTTGTTATCGGCGAAATGTTTTTCAGAGCAGAAAGACTTACAACAGGTCTTTCAATGTTCGGAAAAATGGTGACCGATTTCAGCTTTTCAAGCCTTAACTATGAGCTTATGAAAAAGCTTAAAATTGATATGCATGATGTTATGATCGTGCTTATTGCGCTTGCATTTATTTTTGTAATAAGCGTTCTCAATGAAAAGGGAATATGTGTGCGTGGCGCAATTGCAAAGAGAAATGTTGTTATAAGATGGGCGGCTGTTTACGCTCTTATTATGTTCATCATAATCTTCGGTGCTTACGGCAAGGGCTATGTTGCCGTTGATCCGATTTATGCGAACTTCTAAGGAGGTCTGATTATGAAGAAAATAATTAAGAGAATTGTCAGCTGCGTCCTGTTTGTTGCAATACTTCTCGGATTACTTCAGGTGTCCTCACTCATATTTCAACCAAAGTCAAATGACAAGGCGGCAGGTATCCATTATCCGAGAGCAAACGGTATTTTCAGCGAACCTAAAGACAGTATTGACACTGTATTTATCGGTGACAGTGAGGTGTATCATTCGTTCATTCCGCTCTATATCTGGAGGGATTACGGAATTACCTCGTATGATGTTTCTTCTCCGGCTCAAAAGCTTGTGTACTCAATGGAATTTTTGAAAAAAACTTTTGAAAAACAAAGTCCGAAGATTGTGTTCCTTGAAACCAATGCGATTTTCAGAAAATCTTATTTTGAGGATGAAATCACATATAAGGCAGAGCAAATTTTCCCTGTGTTCAGATATCATGACCGTTGGAAGAATCTTCAGCTCAAGGATTTTTCGGCTACAGTTGAATATACTGCGAACGAGAATAACAAAGGTTATTACTTTACTAAAAAGTCTAAGCCTGCGACAGATAAGGCTATCAAGAAATATATGAAGTATTCCGATGTTTCTGCACCGATACTTTCTACCAACAAAAAGTATCTCAAAGAAATTGCAAAATTCTGTAAAAAGCACGGTACAAAACTTGTGCTGATAAGTACCCCAAGCACAAAAAACTGGAACTACCAGCGACATAACACTATGGAAGCAATTTCAAAGGATCTCGGTGTTGATTATATCGATACCAATCTTCTCCGTGACGATATCCCGATTGATTGGAAAAAGGATACAAAGGATAAGGGCGATCACCTTAACTACAAAGGTGCTGTGAAGGTGACAAATTATATCGGAAAGTATCTTGACGATACAAAGCTCTTTAAAGATAAGCGTAACGATCCGTCATACGATAACTGGAATACCTGTCTTGATAAATTTGAAAAGCAGGTAAAAAAGGGTACAAGTTAGGAAAACTGATCTATTTAGAATCTAAAATATTTCCCCTGTGTTGCAATTCAATGCAGGGGAAAGAAATATTAAAAAACTTTTAAAAAAGTATTGACAAAATTACAGTTTTACCGTATAATCAATACTGCTCACGAAAAAAGTGAGAGATAAATGCGAGTGTGCTGGAATAGGCAGACAGGCACGTTTGAGGGGCGTGTGTTTCACGACGTACGGGTTCAAGTCCCGTCACTCGCACCAGTATGAGTGTTCATAACGGATTTATGTTATGGACACTCATTCTTTTATTCAATTTCATCCGGTTTGTATGTGGTGAGCAGGTTTTGTGCCTGCTCACCTTTTTTCTTATGCGGATTTCACTGTGGGAATATACTCCACATCTACGCCCTTCCGGGTGTTGGCTTTGTAGTTTTCGTCATCTGATGACGGTAGTTCTAAGTAACCGACAAAACGATAATAGATGACGATACGTTGAGTGTAGTTCTTTTTGCCGCCTTCTTTTTCGTACACATCAATGTGGTCAATAAGTTCCAGGAGCATTGGTGCGGTTAAGGATTCCATCTCCATAAACTTTCTGACAGATTTAAGAAAGTCATCTTTGTTTTGCTCCATTTCACTGATTTTGGCAAGGCGCTCCTTGTACTCAAAAATCTTTGTTTTCAGTTCAAGACGTTCAACCTCGTATTTATGGGATAGCTCCATATACATCTCATCGCTCAACTTGCCCGATACATTGTCCTCATAGGTTTTGGCGAAAAGCGAAGTGAGCATTTCATTTCGGGCGGTTGCCCGATTTAGCTCTGTTTCCAAGGTTTTCTGCTCCGCCAACATATCGGCATTGGTTTTTTCGGCGAGGAGCTTTGCAAATTCTTCCTCGTGGGATTCCAAATACTTTGCTAATCTCTTTAATTCAAGCATAACGATCTGCTCGATAGCGTCGGCACGGATATAATGGCGGGTTTCGCAATTCCCACGGGTATCCTTCTTATAGTTGGAACAGCTGAAATAATGAATTTCCTTGTTGGTAGTATTCGTGTGATACCATAACTTGCTGCCGCAATCGGCACAGTAAAGAAAATCGCAAAACATATTCTTCTCGCCGTTTTCCTGTTTAGGAGCACGGCGCTTTGTCTTTACGACAAGCATCTGCACCAGCTCAAAATCATCACGGCTGATAATCGGCTCGTGAACATCCTTGAAAATGACCCAGTTTTCTTTAGGATTGTCGTAGCGTTTCTTATTCTTGTATGATTTGGAATACGTCTTGAAGTTGATGATATCGCCGCAATACTCCTGCTGGGTAAGAATCTTTGTAACGGTAGTTTTGCACCATTTATGTTTGTTAGGCTGTGTGACCTTACCGCCTTTACGAATACCCTTTTCTTGCCAATACGCCATAGGAATCAGCACCTTGCGCTCCTGCAATATACGGGCAATCGTTTCGTTGCTCTTACCTTCAAGCGCCATTTTGAAGATGTCACGAACGACCTGTGCCGCTTCGGGATCAATAACCCACTTCTTAGGATTATCGGGAGATTTGATATATCCATATGGCGGCGGAGCTAACGGCTCGCCTGTGCTACCCCTGATACGATAGGATGATCGACATTTTTTGCTAATGTCCCTTGCATAAAACTCGTTCAACACATTTTTGAACGGCGCAATTTCACTTTCACCTTCGTCGCTGTCGATATTGTCGTTAACGGCGATGAACCGAACATCTCTGTCGGGAAAATAGGTGTCCATATAATATCCGACCATATCGTATCGCCGTCCGAGACGGGACAGATCTTTGACAATCACCGTTGAGATATATCCGAGGTCAATGTCCTCGATCATCTTCTGAAAACCGGGACGCTCAAAATTTGTACCGGTATAGCCATCGTCAACATAATATCGGGTATTGCTAAGTCCATTTTCCTTTGCAAATTGTTTTAATAGCTTCTTCTGATTGGCAACCGAGTTGCTGTCACCTTCCACGCCGTCATCACGGGAAAGGCGGCAGTACAAGGCGGTAATGCCAGCCTTATCCTGTTTCTTTTTCGACTGCAATGTTGTCCTCCTTTCCGGCAGCCGAACACACATTTTCTGCTGCCATAGTATCATTTCCCTCGGTGATTATCAAATGTGCGAAATCACTTGTGAGGATTTTTTTTACACAGGTCGGAAAAGAGGTGTTGTCCTCTTTCCGCCCTGTATGCTTGAACGCCGCCGACACAATGTAGGTAGCGCCGTTGACTTTGTATTCTTGCTCTTCGCCGTAAAGTGATTGTATAATGCTCATTATCGTTCCTCCCTGTTGCGCTGTCTGCGTCTGTAATCGTCCTGCGCTAATTTGAGTAAGCGCTTGTAAATATCCTGCGGCGTGAAATTCTTTGGGAAATACTTGCTCAACACATCATACTGAAAACTGATTTTCTCACGCTGATTCGGTTTTTCCTCAGATATGATTTTTGATATGGTATCGCTGTCAAGTTTGCCTGACTGAGAGAGCTTTTTCATTTGGATTGCCTGTGAGAGCGAGGGCGTTTTGTCCTCCAGCTCTATTGTTTCAAACAAATCCTGCTGTTCGTATTCGGTTAGATAGGATAGCTCCACGCCTACAGAAAATGCAATACGCTGTTCATCGACCATTTTGAGAATATCGGGGATGAGCTTAGTCAGACGGATATAGCGTTTTACTGTATCTTTGCTGGTTCCCTCCTGTTCGGCAATCAGCTCAGTCGATAACTTCGGTGCAAGTTGCTCCGAAGTGAGATCAGTACGCTGTCCCTGATGCTTGAGCGCTTCGGCTTTCAGCTTGTAAGCAAACGCCTTTTCCGACGGCAGAAGATGCTCCCTGTGGAGATTGCTGTCCACCACCATAATCGCTGCTTCGTCACGGCTAACGGGACGAATAAAGGCAGGTACTTCTGCAAGTCCTGCCTTCTGTGCCGCACGGAAACGGCGGTGTCCGGATATGATTTCATACTCATCTGTAGTACCTTCAAGCGGTCGGATAATCAGCGGCGTCATAATGCCCTGCTGTTGAACGCTCTCGATTAAGCTGTTCATTCCTTCGTTGTCGAGCACCTGATAAGGGTGATCTCTGAATTCGTGTAATTTGTTGATTGATATATTGGTCATCGTTCATAACTCCTTTGTTTCGTTTTATTTTGGTGATAATATTTGTACTTGTATCTGCCTTGCTCCAGCTGCTTTTCCTGTTCGATCAAAGCACGGAGTCGAGGCACTTTGTTTTCAATGCGCCCGCAGATAATGAGCTGCTTGTGCAAGGGTGTTAGCTTCTTTGTGATTTCTCTGCATTGTTCTTTTAGAGAATAATCTTCTTCGGGTGTTTTCGCTCTGCGGATTCGGTTGCGGATATGCTGCCGCTCGGTTTCATAGGTTTTGATTTGCTCGGCGATTTCCTTTCGGCAAGATACAAAATCCTCTGCACATTCCAAATTATGGTCACGGAGAAAATGGTATTCCTCAAGCGTTCGGTCGAGATTCTGTATTTCAAATCTCAATTCGGGAGATACTGGACGATAATCTCGCTTTTGCACGTTGTTGCCTGTGATGAGCTTTGCGATAGTGATGATAAGCTCAAACAGCGCCGTGATAACATCAGGCTCTGTTCTTTTCTCAAAATCTCTGATTCTCACTATCAGCGGTTGGCGCTGATAATACGATTTCGGTGTATAGAAATCCACAAAGTATTTATCCTCACGCTGAGATTGAAGCCGCCTAAGTATCGCTTCTCTGGTGTAATCCTTGCCGAGACTGCTTAATCTGACAGGCTTCAGCCAGTCAGGAGCAATCACTGACGGATGCTGATATTTGAAATTCCGCAGAAACTGATAGCCGAGCGAGCGAAGATAAAATTCAAAATCAAACGGCTTGATTGTACAGGCTAAGGCTTCATCAACATCGTGCCGCAGCATATCTTTGTGTGGTACTCGTCCGCTCTTGCGTACCCAATATGCCTTGTCGCCGCCGTAGAACGGAGCGTTTTCAAGGACAGTTTTTCCGTGCTCACGGCAGACCTCGTCGGAAATCTCACGCAGCTTGTAATGGTCGGAAATATGATTTTCAAACTTCCGTCCGGTGCGAAACGATACACTATTTACGACGATATGATTGTGTAGGTTTGCCGTATTCAAATGTGTCGTAACAACTATCTCATAATCATTACCCCACATTTGCTTGGCGGTTTCAATGCCGATTTGGTGCGCTTCTTCGGGCGTGACTTCTCCTGCCTGAAAGCTCTGATAACCGTGATACGCTACATTTCCGCCGAGCTTGCCGAAACGTCGCTTTGTGGTCATCATCTGCTCGTAAGCCCTTTTCTTCGGACAGTTTATTCCACTGACGTACATTGTTTGGTCGGTTTTGTCGCTGTTCTCAACGTAATTGAGAGCGGCAGCTAAGTCATCATCAAGATATTTGCGCTCGATAGTTTTATCAGGATTTTCAGCGTAATTGATAACATCTTTTAGCCGTCCTTTGACGGGCCAGAAGCCTGTTGTTGCCACGTCGTTACCTCCTTACAGATTTGCTTGGCAGAGGATTTCTCCGGCAGAAGTAGGCGCTGTTGGATTTCGTCTACGACTTCAAGCAGCTTTCGTTCGGTATCAGGTGATACCTTATCGGCAACCTCGTCACACAAACGGCAGAGCGTTTGGTAAAAATCAAAAAAGACATCAGGTTGCACCGTCCTCGGCGCATAGCCCAATGTCCTTTGTCTGATATATTCGGATTGAGATAAGCCGCAGCTCTCGGCGAGCCGGGCTATCTTCTTTTTCTCGGACTGCGTAACTCGCAGCTCGATTCTTGCATTTTTATTGTTCAATAATATACCTTCTTTCTTCAGGTGTTAGGGTGTCCCTAAAGATTTACAACAGCTTTGGAGCTGTTGTATTTGGAATTTGCCGTACAAATTCCCTGCTTGCTACAGTATAAGACACAGCCACGGAGTGTTAATTCCAACCGTTCTTCTGTGCCTTATGCTGTTGATTAAAATACTATCTTGATATGACGGCATTTTGCCGTCAATTTTAATATCGGTCTTGAAATTTGCCGTCATCGTGCCGTCAATCAAATAGTTTGAGGTCATCCAAAATATCCTGCTCGGCTTCCGCCTGTTGTTCTGCACTTAAAGCAGGATTTACAGCCTGCGGAGCGAAGTTTGCTTCGGCAAAGCAAGCCCGCATTTCTTCACGGATAATGCTTCGGATATCCTCATCGTGCTGCTCTCGGGTGATCGACTGCAAATCCACATAGTCTGCGATCGCATCTAACACAAACTGATTGCGGGATTGATACTTCTTCACATCCAGCGTCTGCATATACTCTGCAAGATTACGTTCACGAGTGTCGGTTAGGTCAAAGCGTACTGTCATTTTATACACATTCTTCATTCTTCGCCTCGGCTCTCAGATAAACGTCTGCAAGATATTCATAGCCTTTAGCTGCGGCACAGATGTCGTTAATGAACTTTACATGGTCGAGATTGCCGTGATAAAAATTCTTGATCAGGCAACCGCCACCGCCACAGACGTAGAGCTTCATCGTACTTTCATCATAGCCGTGCTCACGCAAGCGACGGAAGATCTCAGCTGCATATTCCTCTGCAATAGCGGTGATGATTTCCAAATCGGAATCGGGAATATCCGCTGTGCCTGTTTGCAACACCTCGTCGATGATATAGTCGTTCAGCTCTCTGCGTGTCTTGCGCATAAAGCCCTCCCGAATAGCGAGAGTGCATTGATAAGTGCCAAACTTCTCGGTGAACATCTTACCGCTCTGTGGCTTGCCGTTGACAAGGTAGAGTGTGTTCATCGTACCATTGCCGATGTCCGCAACCATACTCAGACCTTTGAGCGTGGATTTGATAGGCACAACCGCAGAATACCCCTGCGGATAGATTTTTACATCACAGATTCGGATATGATAATCTACATTCCGAAAAGTGAACTCTACCACCTTGTTCTTTGACAGATATGCGGCAAAATCCGCTTTCTGTCCGCTTGTCCAAGTCAAAGGCAAGCCTGCGGCAATAATCACATCCGCTTCGGTCAGCCCTTCGTCCGAAAGCTCGGTTGAGATAGCGGCGAGTGTGAGGATATAATAATCCTCATCATTCTGCTTTTCGGGCAGAAACTCTTTGTGACCTTCGCCAATCAGATAATACTTGCCGTTGTAGGTTAGCATATCCTTTGTAAACAGCGGTTCACTGTCGTGGGTGGTTATACCGGTCTTGAAACAATGGTTAGCGGTTTTGATGTTGCCGTAACCGTGGTCGATACCGATAATCTTAAAATTGTTTAGTGTTTTCATAAAATCATCCTTTCAGTTTTTCGTTGTAGGCGAGTATGTCGCCGTAAAGTTTTGGGAAAGCAGGCAATATGCATTTCAAAAGATAGTTGCAGTAAATGCCGTACTTGCTGATCAGCTGCACGCAGCTGTGTTCTTCGCCGTAGTCGAGTAACAGGCAGTTGTCGTCAATGCAGTTGCAGCACGAATGACGGACAATGCGGTTTACTCTGTCGGACAGCTCTTCGGTAATTTTCAGCACCATAGCTTGTTCCTCCTTTCGTGTATTTTGGAGGGCTTTTCGTCCCTCTACTGTATTAAATACACGATAATCCGAAAACTTAGGGTTTTAAGAAAACATAGTGAAAATCAAAAAGAAAACACTAAAAAACGCCTTGAATACTGAACGATCAGAATTCAAGCTGATAATTTTAATATTACGGAAAACAATAATTCAAAATTTTTTCAAAAATTTCTTCTAAAACGGAGCAAAGGGAGTTTTATGGGACACCTGTTTTGGTAGACTTGATAGTGAGGAGGTGTTGATTTTGAAAAAAATCAGCTTTTTCAGCGCCGATTTTCGTGACGGAAGAATACGGATCGGCAACAAAACTTACCCTGCCGGTACGTTCGCTACGCACCTTTTGAATCAATACTATAAGGACGATACGGCGGCTCGGTTGGCTGTATACAAACAATACAACTGGCATTTATACGATACGATCTCTGCCGGTTATCTTGATAACAATGATGTTTTACGATCCGGGTGGGAGATCCACCAAATCTTAAAAACCTTGCCTAAACTGCAACCGTTCACTAAGCTGGATGTTGAAGCAGAGTGTATTAGAATAGCTGAACTTTTCACAGAGAACAACGCTGACTTTATCCGAGAGTATTTCAATGCAAAGGCTCAAATATTAGCTATGGGAATCAATGAATCTGCTTTGGATTTGCTCCCGATTGAAATAGATAAAGTTCAGCAAAAAACAGCGGACAACCTACTTAATGATATGATGACGACACTGGCTTTCTATGATCGTATCAGCAACGATATGAGAGAAGCATTTGAGGGCTTAACCGAGTTTTGTAACAGACTTGATGCAGCGGAACGCTTTGACGAGCCACACCTATTACCTATTGCGCTGGATATATTCGGCAACGAAAAACTCTATATGACATCCGAGTATGTCGCTATGCGTAAGACAGCTAAAAGCAAAACGATGGTAACAGCGAGAAGGATGTATTTTGATAATTACTACAGCTTTGTTCTGACAGATTTCTTTGAGGGCTTGCATTACGGTCATTATCCGAGAAGGTGTCCGATCTGCAAGCGCTATTTCCTGATGACTTATGCAAGGCGGCAGGTGTATTGCAACGGTATTGCGCCCTATACGCTGAAAGGAAAAACAATTACCTGCCGAAAATATGCGGCGAGGATGAAGGAAAAGAAGCTTTCCGAAGGTAACCCTATCAATCCAATTTACAAGAGCCGTTGCTCTGCAATTCGTGTAGAACAAAAAAGAAGCACCATTACAGCAGAGTTTGCTGCAATGGCGCTGAAAGTCGCTAAAGAGTATTGGCAAAAAGCAAAGTATGATGACTACTACGCTAACGGTCAATTTAAAATGGATATGAAGCGTGAGAATTTGTATAGAGAAACGGACAGGAGAATCAAGCAAAAGTGAGCCATATCGAGAAAAAAGAATTTGAAATATACCGCATTACTCCGCCACCGCCTGAATGGGATTTGCAGGAGTATATTCGGCAGTATATCCAGACCGGCGATGACAATTATTTCTATTGGTTCCTACACTATTACGAGCCGACGCTAAATGAAAAGGCGAAGTTTTTTAGGAATAAATACTCAATGGAAAAACATTTTGCCGATATAAAGCAAAGCCTTGTAACAGGCTTATGTAAGGCTCTGATGAAATACGATATTTCCATAGCTCCTTTTCTGCCGTATGCTCAGAGGTATATGGAGCGTGAGGCGCATACCTATATCCGCACAATGCGGACAGGCTATTCCGTTCAAAGCGAATTTGAATATGCGCGCCTGAAAAAAGCTATGGCGATCTACAGTGAGTTAGGTGGTAAGTTTACCGAAGAAACTATAGCAAAGGTATCCGAACAACTCAGCGAAAGCTATGAGAAAACAAAATCAATCATCGAGGGCGGAATACTAACCGAAAGCTATACGGATATTCAGAATAAAAAGGATGACGAGGATGACAAAGAATCAAGTATATTCGTACCCGATTTCTCGCTCAATCCTGAAAATATCTATTTCAAGCAGGAGCTTTATGATAAGCTGTATGAAGCCTATGACAGCTTGGAATACACAGAAAAAATAATGCTCGCCCAGCACCTCGGCTTTTGTCCTGATTGTTTAAGCACTCGCTACTCCGACAAAACCGATTTGGATGAAAACGGCAAACCGAAGGAAAAGCTCATCAAACCGCTGCCTTATACCGACATCGCCACCGATCACGGATTTAGCGATGCCGATACTGCAAAGAGAGTTTGTAGAACAGCCTTTAAAAAAATCAAATTTCTTATATGAAAATCATCAAATTTGATTGAGCTTTGCAAAGATTTATGCTATAATTTTCATATATTTATATGAGTTTTCTATCAAGGAGGTTGTAATTATGGCTGTTAGTTATAAAAAGCTTTGGAAATTGCTCATTGATAAAGATATGAAAAAAAGCGATCTTGAGCGTGAAGCAAAAATCACTCATTATTCATTGAGTAAGCTTTCACAGGGCAAGAATGTTTCTACTGAAGTCTTAGGCAAAATTTGCGAAACGCTGGATTGCACGATAGACGACATTATGGAGTTCGTACCGGAAGAAAAATAAAAGTTTCAACACAAAGAATCACCTAACTTTGGTACGATAAAAAGGAGTTAAAAAATGAACAAACAGCAATTAGCGTCATTAATTTGGGATACCTGCAACGATATGCGTGGATCAATTTCTGCCGTTGAGTACAAGGATATTATATTAGGTTTTATCTTCTACCGTTTTGTTTCCGAAAATGAAGTTTCTTACCTAAAGAAACAGGATTGGACTATGGAGATAATGGCAGAGGAACTTACGGAAAAAGATAGTAAAACCGTTCAGCAGTGCAAAGATCACCTTGGATATTTTATTGCCTATAAAGACCTTTTCTCTACTTGGAAGGATCACACAGCAACTTTTACGGTGTCTGATGTAACTGACGCCCTAAATGCATTTGTCAGAAATATTGGCGGCAATCCCGATCATCAAAAGCTTTTCAATGAGATTTTCAAATCCTTGTCTGAAAAACTGAGCAAAATGGGATCCATCAGCAATCAGACTTCTCATATCAAGAACATCATAAAGATAGTCAGCCGTATTCCTATGGACGAAAATCAGGGCTACGATGTACTCGGATTTATTTATGAGTTCCTGCTGAAGAACTTTGCGTCCAACAGTAAGAAGGACGGAGAATTTTACACGCCGCACGAGATTTCGATATTGATGTCTGAAATTGTAGCCCATCATTTGCGTGACCGTGAGCAAATTAATATTCTCGATCCAACCAGCGGATCGGGTTCTCTGCTTATCAACATCGGTCAGAGTGTGCAAAAGTATTTGCAGGACAGCGGCAATATCACTTATTATGCGCAGGAGCTGATTCAGGAAACCTTCAACCTGACGCGAATGAATCTTGTTATGCGCGGTATCAGTCCGTCCAATATCAAGGTGCGTCGTGGTGATACATTAGCGAACGACTGGCCATATTTTGATGATAATGATGAAAACAGCTACGAGTATGTCCCTGTTGATTGTGTAGTTTCTAATCCGCCGTATTCACATAAATGGGATGCAGATAACCACACGAACGATCCTCGTTACAAAGAATACGGTATCGCTCCTGCTTCAAAGGCTGATTACGCTTTTCTATTGCACGATTTATACCACCTAAAAGATAACGGCATTATGTGTATCGTTATGCCTCACGGCGTTTTGTTCAGAGGTGGTTCCGAAAAAGACATCCGCACTCAGTTGGTAGAAAACAATAATATAGAAACTATTATCGGACTTCCTTCAAACTGCTTTTATGGCACCGGTATATCAACCATTATTATGGTACTGAAAAAACACCGTGAAGCCAGTGATATTTTAATTGTTGACGCTTCAAAGGAGTTTTTTAAGGACGGCAACAAAAACCGCCTGTCCGGTCATCATATCAAAAAGATAGTTGACGCTGTTTTGAACAGAGAGAACATTCCGCATTTTGCTTCTCTTGTTTCTAAACAAACGATTAAAGATAACGACTACAACCTCAACATACCCCGATATATTGAATCGGAGGAAAAAGTTCCTGTTGATTTACACGCAACCGTATTTGGCGGAATCCCGAATTATGAGGTTGAGCATCTCAAAAAATATTGGGAAGCTTTTCCGTCACTATGCGATGAGCTGTTTACACGCATTAATGAACACACCTCAGAATTATCCTGCGATTCAGTTATTGAGGCTATCAAACAAAATGCTGATGTTATTGCATTTGAAGCGGATTACAAAGAAGCTTTCCAAGCGCTTGAAGATCAGCTCTATGAGCTTTTGATCGACAATCAGGTAAAAAACGTTGCTGCTCTGAAAAAAGAAATCACCAATCGTATTTTTGAACTATGTCAGCAGTTTGGCATTGTGGACAAGTATCTTGTATATAAAGCCTTTGACGATGTTTGGAAACAAATCAGCCTTGATTTGGAAGCAATCCGCTTGCAGGGATTTGACGCTGCACGTAGTGTAGAAGATATTGAAGTATATGATAAGAAGGAGAAAAAGGTTGTCAAAAAAGGAGAAGAAGGCAGAGTTATACCCTTCGCTTTGATTCAAAAACATCTATTTGCTGATGAATTCACACAAATGGATGGTTTGAATAAAGATCTGTCCGGCGCAACATCGGAATATGAATCTTTCTGGGAAGGGCTGGACGATGAGCTCAAGGAAGAACTGAAAAAGAAAGATGACGGTGATGAGCAGTCTGAAGCAAAGCTTGATACAAAGCAGCTAAAAGCAAAGTATCAGGAGGTTTTGGCAACGCTATCTAACGATACAACGAAGATGTACGCAGAATACGCTGCGCTGAAACCAAAACAGAAAGTGGAGTTTCAAAAGAGCCACCCGGAACTCGTTTGGCCGGATGAAACGGAAAAAGTCAAAAACGGCACCTATTATAAACAATCGGCGATTAATGCGATTGTTGAGCAAATCAAAAACGACATCGAAATCGACGAGGAAGAAGATGATTATAAGATCCGTCATTTGTACCTCCTCGGTCAGCAGATTTCTGCTCTGAAAAAGCAAATCAAAGAGCTCAAAACCGACCTCGATATCAAGGCACGAGAATCGATCGTAAAGCTGTCAGACGATGAAATCAAAATGCTGCTGAAAGAAAAGTGGCTTATGCCTGCAATGGAAAACATTAACGCCATTCCGAACGCTATTATCTCCAATTTGAACCGTTCCGTGAATGATATTATAACCAAATACGATAATCCAATTCTTACCCTTGATACCGATATAGCAAAGACCGAGGAATCATTATCCGTTATGCTTAACGACTTAACAGGTGATGCTTTTGATATGGCGGCAGTTCAGCAATTCAAAACACTGTTGGGAGGAAAAGAAAATGAATAAAACTCCGGCAGTTAGATTTATAGGATTTGCAGAAGATTGGGAACAGCGTAAGTTGGGTGATTGTGTCGAGTTTCTCGACACAATGAGAAAACCATTAAAAGAGGGAGATAGAGAAAAAGGACAATATCCTTATTACGGTGCCTCAGGTATTGTTGATTATGTAAGCGACTATATTTTTGATGAAGAACTCGTATTGCTTAGCGAGGACGGAGCAAATATTACTGATAGAAATTATCCCGTATGCTTCTTGGCATCAGGAAAGTGCTGGGTTAATAACCATGCGCACGTTTTAAAAACAAACAAGGAAAATGAAAATAATTTTATTTGCAATTCATTAGAAAGAATGGATTTTACACCGTACAACTCTGGTATGGCTATGCCAAAATTAAACAAGGAAGTGTGCCAAGAAATCCCATTATCTTGTCCCTCTTTTGCAGAGCAAAAGGAAATCGGAGACTATTTCCGAAGCCTTGACCGCCTTATCACCCTTCATCAGCGCAAGTACGAAAAGTTGAAAAACATCAAAAAATCAATGCTTGAAAAAATGTTTCCGAAAAATGGTTCAAATGTACCGGAAATTCGTTTTAAGGGATTTACTGACGCTTGGGAACAGCGTAAGTTGGGAGAACTGGCGTTGTTCAATCCTAAAGATGAACTACCTCAAACATTTGAATATGTCGATTTAGAGTCGGTTGTTGGCACGGAGATGTTGTCACATAGAACGGAAATAAAGTCATCTGCTCCGTCAAGAGCACAGCGACTTGCTTGCACTGGCGACATATTTTATCAGACCGTTCGCCCATATCAAAAAAATAATTATCTCTTTGAAATGTCCGATAATAACTATGTTTTTTCGACTGGATATGCACAGATGCGTCCGTTTGTTGATGGGTATTTTCTGTTCAGTCTTATTCAAAGTGAACGCTTTGTAAAGGTTGTTTTGGATAACTGTACTGGAACGAGCTATCCCGCAATAAATGTGAATGATTTAGCGAAGATTGAAGTAGCTGTGCCATCTGGTGAAAACGAGGCACATAAGATTGGCACAATATTTCGCAGTCTCGACCACCTTATCGCCCTTCATCATCGCAAACTTGAAAAACTAGAACAAATAAAACAAGCAATGCTTCACAAAATGTTCGTGTAAGAAGCGGAGGCAACTATGTCATACAAAAACGAAACAGAATTTGAAAACGCCTTGATTGCCAAGCTGACGCAACTCGACAATCAGTGGTCAAGAGAGATTCTGGAATACAAAACCGAAGAAGAGCTGATTGAAAACTGGGCAAAAATTTTGTTCAGCAATAACAATACAACCGATAAGCTCAACGGCTGTCCTCTGACCAAAACGGAAATGGGACAAATCATATCCCAAATCAACGGCGAAACTCCCTTTGCCATCAATCGCCGATTAAACGGCAGATATATTTCTATCATCCGTGATAACTCCAAGGATACACAGCACGTTGGAAAACGTGTGGATCTGTTCCTCTTTGACAAGGATGAGATTGCCGCAGGAAGAAGCGTATACCAGATAGCTCGCCAGCCAAAGCTCCCCATCTCGTCAGAAATTCTCGGCAACCGCAGAGGCGATTTGATGCTATTAATCAACGGTATGCCGCTGTATCATATTGAACTGAAAAACAATCCTGTGCCTGTTGAACAGGCGTGTAATCAAATCAGCAAATATATGCAGCACGGCGTATTTACCGGCTTCTTTTCACTTGTTCAAGTGTTTGTCGCAATGACGCCGACCGAAACACTGTACTTTGCGAATCCCGGACGTGAAAGAGCTTTCAACTCCGACTACTATTTTCATTGGGGTGACTTCAACAATAAGCATATTGTCGACTGGGAAGAAGTTGCGGAAAAGTTCCTTTCTATTCCGATGGCGCACAGACTGATCGGTTACGGTACGATTGCGGACGGAACAGATAACATTCTCAAAGTAATGCGCAGTTATCAGTATCACGCTGCTTATAAAATCTATTCGCAGGTAGTCAAGCGAGTAGATTGGGATGATGACGGACAAAAGGGCGGCTATGTATACCACACTACCGGCAGCGGTAAAACAATGACGAGCTTTAAGTGCGCACAGCTGATAAAGTCCTCCGGTAAAGTTGACAAGATTGTTTTCCTGATGGATCGTGACGAGCTTTGGAAACAAACTTATGATAATTATCGAAACTTCTCGGACTGTGATGATATTGAAGATACCGCTAACACCAACAGCCTACTCTCAAAGCTGGAGAACGACACACCCAATTTGCTGATTGTTACGTCTATTCAGAAGATGAGTAACCTAACAACCGTCAATCCTACTCCGAATGCGGCACGTATTGCAAAGGTGCAAAAGAAAAAACTGGTGTTTATCGTTGATGAAGCCCATCGTTCTACCTTCGGCACAATGCTCCGTGATATAAAGCTGACCTATCCGAGAGCAATGTTCTTTGGCTTTACAGGTACTCCTATTATGAAGGAGAACGCAGTTGACGGTATTACGACCGACGGCTTATTCGGCACGTGTCTGCACAAATATACAATCTCAGAAGGAATCAGAGATAAAAATGTTTTAGGGTTCAAGCCTTCAAAAGTCGTAACATTTGACGAGGAAGATTTCAGAGAAAAGGTTGCTCTGATGAAGCTCGGCAAAGATAGCGTCGAAGGTCTTACCGATGAAGAATTCAAAAAATATCACGCTCTTGCTTCCCGAGATATGGACAAGGTGGAAGCAGATGTCAGCAACAGTCTGTATGCCGACGGAGATACCGGAAAAGAGCATCGCAAAAATGTGGTTCAGGATATTCTTAATAAATGGGAGCGAATCAGCTTCCGTGGTAAATTCCACTATATTCTCGCTACATCCTCAATCCGTGAAGCGATTAAATACTATCGTTTATTAAAAGACAACGATAAAGATTTGTTTGTCACTGCTGTTTTTGATCCGCATACAGATAATACAAGCGATGATATCTTCAAGGATAAGGCAGTAGAAGAAATCCTCATTGATTACAATAACCATTTCAACTTCAAGTTTAGAGTCGGCGCTTATCGTCGATTCAAGGATGATGTTTGCTCTCGTCTTGCGCACAAAGAACCTTACAAGGATATTGATACAAGAAGAGAGGAAGCGGTTAATATTGTTATCGTTGTTAATCAGCTTCTTACCGGATTCGACTCGAAATGGATTAACACCTTGTACTTGGATAAAGTAATTGATTACGAGCAGTATATTCAGGCTGTTTCAAGAACAAATCGCCTTAACGGATATGAAAAGCAGTACGGAATTATCAAGTATTGCAGAAAGCCGTACACAATGGAGAAAAACGCAAAGGAAGCTCTGCGGCTCTATGCGGAAGCTGGTTATCAAGATGTATATGTTCCGTCTTTAGGACAGAACATCATCGGAATGAATAACGATTATCAAAGCATCATCAAGCTGTTCGAGAAAAACGGTATTGAGAATTTCAGCAGACTTCCCGATAATCAGGGCGACATCAAGCTGTTTGCCGACTTGTTCAATAACATCAGCAACAATTATTATCGCTCTATTCCTCAGCTTTTTACTTGGACGAAGAGAACTTATATCACAGAGGATGCCGGAGAGGTAACGGTTGACCTCGATGAAAGAACATACGAAATTCTTCATCAAAGATACAGCGAAATACCGAGGACTGTTCAGCCCGGCGGCGATATGATTTATGACATCAAGGCTTTTCTTACCGAGGTATCATCAAATGAGATTAACCGTGCGTTTATGGAATCTCAGTTTGCCGAAGTATTGAAAGACCTTTCCAATGGTGCAAAGCCGGAAGAAATCAAGGCATTGCTCGATGATTTGAAATCCAGTTTTGCAGAATTGCCGGCAGAGGATCAGATTACTGCCGAAGCTATTTTGGAAGATATTTACTCCGGTGCGCTAAAAGATTTTGACGGAGGAAAAACTCTTGCTGAGTACATCGAGATTTATAAGAGAAATACCCTGAAAGCAAATATCAAAGTATTCAGCGAGGCGTTTGGTTTTGATAAAGATAAGCTGGCAAGAATTATGGTTTTCCACCTAAAGGAAGAAAAGCTGTATGAAGGCGGACTTTTTGATCAGATAATGGAAACACTTGACCGTGCAAAAGCGAAGGAAACTATGGAAAAACTGGAGGATTGCACCATCAGACCGCACCGTGTAGTCCAAAAAGCAGAAGGATATCTGAAGAAGTTTATCCTGTCTGGCGGGGATGTTAGCTTTATGGATTAAAAGAATAAAAACACCTAATAGAGCAAGGAGGTTTATCTTATGAAAGATGATTACACAACACTTGAAGACTTGGTTAGAACACAATATGCCAACGTTTTTTGGACTCACAAGATACAAGAAAAGCAAGCAGAGATATATGAATCTCGTCACAAGTTGTTTTCTTGGATTAATATAATCTCTGCGTCGCTTACTTCTGCTGGTATTATTTCAATTGTTTTTGTTGATCAGTTTTGGATAAAGTTAGTTTCTGCTATTGTGTCTTTTGTTACCACAACAATGAGTGCTTTATTAGCAACCTTTGATTATAAGAACTTGGCAAAATCGAATAAAACCGCAGCTACGAAACTCGTATGTTATAGAAATGAATTATTATCACTGCTTGGAAGAATAAGAATTAAAGAAAAAACCGCAAAAGAATTGTTTGATGAATTTGAAAATCTGCAAAGCAGTATACACGAAGCATATCAGGACGCTCCAAATACAACTAATCGTGCAGTTGCAAAGGCAGGAAAAGCTATCAATGAAAGTAAAGATGGCACATACTCTGACGAAGAAATTGATAGACTTTTACCTGATACACTAAAGAGGAGGAATATAAAGTGAGCTATAACGTCAAAAAGCACGGAGAAGTTATTTCGACAGACATTAGAACAAGCATCTCAACTCGGTATAAAGCGGTCACTAAAGCAATTAACCGTGAATTTTGGGATTCTCAAAGTGACAAAGAACATAGTCTTTACGTTGGTTCCTATGGACGAGGAACAGCAATTAATACCAGTGATGTTGATATTCTTGTTGAATTACCTGAAGATGAATACAATCGCCATAACGTTTATAAGGGAAATGGGCAGTCCAGACTATTGCAAGCTGTAAGAGAAGCAATACTTAATACATATCCTCGTTCAGATGTACGAGCTGATGGACAGGTTGTTAAAATAGCTTTTTCTGATGGTATGAAATTTGAAATACTACCTGCGTTTGTTACATACGGATGGAATGGTATAATTTATAAATATCCTGACACAAATATGGGTGGGAATTGGCGTTCAACTAATCCAAAAGCAGAGCAGGATGCTATGCGTGATAAAAACAAATCAAGTAATGGGTTATTATTTGACACCTGTAAACATATGCGATATATTCGAGATAACTACTTTAAAAGTTACCATCTTTCCGGAATAGTTATTGATAGCTTTGTTTATGCTGCAATCAAGAACTGGAGATGGACAACACCAGAAGAATCTTCATCTGCTGCTGAACCAGGTGAGTACGAAAAATTGCTTTATGATTATTATTTGTATAATCTGCGATTCTCAAATACAATCAATGCTCCGGGAAGCAATGATTATGTAGATGTTTCAAGCAGTAAAGATTGCTTAGAAAAAGTTTTATTGAAAATGTGTAAATAGAATCGCGACGCTCAATAGATAAGTGATAAGGAGGAAATAAATTGAAAAAAAGTGTACTTGTAGGTAACGGAATAAATATTCAGTTTGGTGGCTATACGAACTATTCTGGACAAGCAATAATGCAAAGAGTTATTAATAATATCGCTAATGGAAAGTACAACCCGTTAGTAAATTATGAGATTAGCCAAGATGAAATGTTGGGAATTCTGGAAAGATTAGTCGATATAATTAATAGAGTAAAACGTGGTCAATTAACCCAATATGCAGATGGTTTGTTTTTTATTATGGAAATGGAAAGGATAAAACGAACTTATCCAGATAATAGTACTATAACATCTGTTTTTCTTGAAGATTATTTCTTGGCCGCTGAAATATTCACTAATAAGTACAAAGAAACGGATGGAGAAGAAAAAAGCGAGTTTTATAGAAAAAGCATCTTTGATTTTTTGCATTATATTATTGTTGACGGTATTTATAATGACGGTTTAATAAATGAGATACAAAAAAACTATTCCAGAAAAATGGAGAGTTTTCTAAAAAAATATGATAATATCTTTACTGTTAATTATGATTATAATTTAGAAAGATTTCTTGCTGATCAAAAAAACATTTATCATCTTCACGGAGAGTTTGATAAACTTGCTCCAGAGTACGAAAACGCTGATGGCTTAATTGATGAATTACAGCACGTTTACAGTAATTCTATAATGAGTTGGTCTTGGCTAGATAAATATGGTGGATTAACTGAAACTCCGCTTGCTCAAGATTATAACAAATTCTGTAGTATCAGTGGTGTTCTGGAAATAATCGGCTTAGCTCCAGCTAATGACGAACATTTGTTTATAGCTATTAACAACAATCCTAGCATTACGCATATAGTTTATTACTATTATGATGAGAATGATATTTCCGAAATTCCTCACCACATCAAAAAGTCTGTAAGTTTTAAAAAGGTCCAGAACTTATGGGGTGATTTATCGGATACGGAAGGATAATTTGTTATGACAAAAGCAATCAAGAAAGATACCATTCACGCCGGTGAAATTGACATTGGTATTTACACAACAGATTTCAAAAATGAATATATATCACTCATAGATATAGCGAAATACAGAAGTATTCAACCTTCGATTACCATTATGTTAAACGTCGTGCTGTTTGGCAAAACTGCACGGGAATAGAAAAGTGAAAATCCAAACAAAAAAGGAAATATGCGTGACTATGCGTCTATACATCAATTGTTGGTTTTAGTGAATATGGAGAGCTATAACGCAATCCTTATTGGTCAAGGAATATCCCAACCTGAAAGAATGGAAAAACTGCACGATTTAGCTGCACGTCAGTTGAATGTATTAGATTCGGTGAATTTGGAGGATTTGCCGCAGTTGCCCGATATTAAAAAAGAATAGTAAACCATTATTAGCAAGAAAAAGGCTGATGTAATCTCTTATTGGACTACATCAGCCTACGTGTTAGCTATAGATTATTTCAGCGTTCACAACTTCTCTTGCTCGTTGGACGGCGTTATTCATCTTGCGAACCCACAGCATTTGATTGGTGGCTTTGAGTTGTTCGGTGCAGCCTTCTTCTTTGGCGAAAGATTGCACGAGCTCGTTGTATATCTTCTGCGCCTGTTCGTCAATGTCGGCAAGGTATTCGTTCAGTTTGCATTTTGTGAGCATATTGGTATATAAAATCGGGCGGCATCGTTTGATATAGCGAAGGTGTTGTTGTCCCCATAAACCGATAGACCGTTTATCCTGTTCTGGAAGCGTTAAATTGGGAAGTAAATAATCTCCCTGCTGTGTGTATGTAATCTCCATTGTCAGACCTCCTTGACCTTGACTTTGGCTTTTGTAAGCTTGATTAGCAGCTCGTCGATGATATCGGTGTACTTGCCCTGTGTTATAAGGTCATTCCTCAAATCAATCAAGCTGTTGATAACCGTGCGCCGTTCATTGGGTGTTAGATACAGGTGGTATTTTGGATTTCTCATTCGCTGTCCTCCTTTAAAAAATCTTCATACAGCGTATCATTGTTCACAAAGGTATCAAGGATAAGCCTTGTGCCTAATCTGAAACCAACCATAAAGCTGTCGAGTTCCGACTGAGCTAAAATACTATTAGAAGTGTTGATGAATGAAAGAAATGCTTTCTTTTCATCACCGGTCAGCTTTTCGGTCAGGAGTGCTTCACTTTCTGAGAGAATAGTCATCTGCTTTTTCAGATAGCTGCCGTTCTTGAAACCTCGTGCCTGCGGATCAATATTGCCGTAATACAATTCTTTAATAAAGTTTTTCATTTGTAATTCCTCCGATTACACTATTATTTTACGGAGAAATTGAATAAATCACAAATGTGCGAGCGAGAAATGTGTGCAACTGCCGATAAAACCTAAGTTTTTCATAAGTCCGTTATGAACACTCGTACCATTAAAAGAGGATTGATACTTTAGTATCAATCCTCTTTTAATTTGTACCAGCAAGCGATGACGGGACTTGAAAGCGACCGTTAAGAAAACAGTCCGGTGGACTGTTTTTAGGAAGAGCGTTGATGACACTTTGACTATGAACAAGCCGCATTGGCGAGGACGGAAGTTTGACATATAGCAATCACCGTCACTCGCAGTTATCATTACAACAAATTGTAATAGGGAATATGGCGGGACTTGTTTTTTACCACATAATATTTTTGTAGTCAGTAAGGGCATTTATCGAACGCCCACAAGTAAAGCAACATATCTACAGCACCATACCTTGACAACCAAAATCCGTTGTGATAATATCGTTTTTGGCAACGGGAGTCCGTTAAGCATATTTGATATGGGGATATGAATTTATGAAAAAAGCAGTTTTATTTGACCTTGACGGCACAATGTGGCACACTTCTGATGTGATTTTGCCTGTGTGGAATGATGTACTTAAAAAACATAAAGAAACAACAAAGCAAGTCACACTTGAAGAAATGAACAGTTATATGGGAAAAACGGTTGAACAGATTGCGTCAATAATGTTGCCCGAGCTTACACTTGAAAATTCGGTTGCAATTGTAAAGGAATGTTGCGCTGAACAGATTCCGTCACTTCGCAAAACAGGCGGTCATTTGTATGATTATCTTGAAAGTACGCTTGAAATTCTTTCACAGAATTATTTTCTCGGCATAATCAGCAATTGTCAGTGCGGCTATATTGAAGCGTTCCTGTTCGCTCATAAGCTTGAAAAATATTTCTCCGATTTTGAAATGTCGGGCAGAACAAATCTGACAAAGGGGGAGAATATAAAGCTTGTTATGGAGCGTAACGGCATTGATAAGGCTGTGTATATCGGCGATACAATCGGCGATCAAATTGCCGCAAAAGATGCAGAAATTCCGTTCGTGTTTGCATCATACGGATTCGGCACAACGGAAAATCCTGAATACACAATCAGTTCGTTTGATGAATTGCCAAAAGTTGCAGAAAAAATTCTCGGCTAAATGCGATAAAATAAGATGATATCGGGATACTGCCTGTCACGGTGTCATCTTGTCAAAAGGTATAAAGTTTCAGTTTTTATGCGTTTTTTGTCGACAGAGAAAAAATAATGTAAAAAATTTGAAAAAACTTTCAAATATCTATTGACAAATTAAATGCCTTGTGATACAATGTTGACTGTTGAGTCGAGAGATTCATAACTTAATAATTGCGAGTGTGCTGGAATAGGCAGACAGGCACGTTTGAGGGGCGTGTGTTTCACGACGTACGGGTTCAAGTCCCGTCACTCGCACCAGTATGAGTGTTCATAACGGATTTATGTTATGGACACTCATTCTTTTATTCAATTTCATCCGGTTTGTATGTGGTGAGCAGGTTTTGTGCCTGCTCACCTTTTTTCTTATGCGGATTTCACTGTGGGAATATACTCCACATCTACGCCCTTCCGGGTGTTGGCTTTGTAGTTTTCGTCATCTGATGACGGTAGTTCTAAGTAACCGACAAAACGATAATAGATGACGATACGTTGAGTGTAGTTCTTTTTGCCGCCTTCTTTTTCGTACACATCAATGTGGTCAATAAGTTCCAGGAGCATTGGTGCGGTTAAGGATTCCATCTCCATAAACTTTCTGACAGATTTAAGAAAGTCATCTTTGTTTTGCTCCATTTCACTGATTTTGGCAAGGCGCTCCTTGTACTCAAAAATCTTTGTTTTCAGTTCAAGACGTTCAACCTCGTATTTATGGGATAGCTCCATATACATCTCATCGCTCAACTTGCCCGATACATTGTCCTCATAGGTTTTGGCGAAAAGCGAAGTGAGCATTTCATTTCGGGCGGTTGCCCGATTTAGCTCTGTTTCCAAGGTTTTCTGCTCCGCCAACATATCGGCATTGGTTTTTTCGGCGAGGAGCTTTGCAAATTCTTCCTCGTGGGATTCCAAATACTTTGCTAATCTCTTTAATTCAAGCATAACGATCTGCTCGATAGCGTCGGCACGGATATAATGGCGGGTTTCGCAATTCCCACGGGTATCCTTCTTATAGTTGGAACAGCTGAAATAATGAATTTCCTTGTTGGTAGTATTCGTGTGATACCATAACTTGCTGCCGCAATCGGCACAGTAAAGAAAATCGCAAAACATATTCTTCTCGCCGTTTTCCTGTTTAGGAGCACGGCGCTTTGTCTTTACGACAAGCATCTGCACCAGCTCAAAATCATCACGGCTGATAATCGGCTCGTGAACATCCTTGAAAATGACCCAGTTTTCTTTAGGATTGTCGTAGCGTTTCTTATTCTTGTATGATTTGGAATACGTCTTGAAGTTGATGATATCGCCGCAATACTCCTGCTGGGTAAGAATCTTTGTAACGGTAGTTTTGCACCATTTATGTTTGTTAGGCTGTGTGACCTTACCGCCTTTACGAATACCCTTTTCTTGCCAATACGCCATAGGAATCAGCACCTTGCGCTCCTGCAATATACGGGCAATCGTTTCGTTGCTCTTACCTTCAAGCGCCATTTTGAAGATGTCACGAACGACCTGTGCCGCTTCGGGATCAATAACCCACTTCTTAGGATTATCGGGAGATTTGATATATCCATATGGCGGCGGAGCTAACGGCTCGCCTGTGCTACCCCTGATACGATAGGATGATCGACATTTTTTGCTAATGTCCCTTGCATAAAACTCGTTCAACACATTTTTGAACGGCGCAATTTCACTTTCACCTTCGTCGCTGTCGATATTGTCGTTAACGGCGATGAACCGAACATCTCTGTCGGGAAAATAGGTGTCCATATAATATCCGACCATATCGTATCGCCGTCCGAGACGGGACAGATCTTTGACAATCACCGTTGAGATATATCCGAGGTCAATGTCCTCGATCATCTTCTGAAAACCGGGACGCTCAAAATTTGTACCGGTATAGCCATCGTCAACATAATATCGGGTATTGCTAAGTCCATTTTCCTTTGCAAATTGTTTTAATAGCTTCTTCTGATTGGCAACCGAGTTGCTGTCACCTTCCACGCCGTCATCACGGGAAAGGCGGCAGTACAAGGCGGTAATGCCAGCCTTATCCTGTTTCTTTTTCGACTGCAATGTTGTCCTCCTTTCCGGCAGCCGAACACACATTTTCTGCTGCCATAGTATCATTTCCCTCGGTGATTATCAAATGTGCGAAATCACTTGTGAGGATTTTTTTTACACAGGTCGGAAAAGAGGTGTTGTCCTCTTTCCGCCCTGTATGCTTGAACGCCGCCGACACAATGTAGGTAGCGCCGTTGACTTTGTATTCTTGCTCTTCGCCGTAAAGTGATTGTATAATGCTCATTATCGTTCCTCCCTGTTGCGCTGTCTGCGTCTGTAATCGTCCTGCGCTAATTTGAGTAAGCGCTTGTAAATATCCTGCGGCGTGAAATTCTTTGGGAAATACTTGCTCAACACATCATACTGAAAACTGATTTTCTCACGCTGATTCGGTTTTTCCTCAGATATGATTTTTGATATGGTATCGCTGTCAAGTTTGCCTGACTGAGAGAGCTTTTTCATTTGGATTGCCTGTGAGAGCGAGGGCGTTTTGTCCTCCAGCTCTATTGTTTCAAACAAATCCTGCTGTTCGTATTCGGTTAGATAGGATAGCTCCACGCCTACAGAAAATGCAATACGCTGTTCATCGACCATTTTGAGAATATCGGGGATGAGCTTAGTCAGACGGATATAGCGTTTTACTGTATCTTTGCTGGTTCCCTCCTGTTCGGCAATCAGCTCAGTCGATAACTTCGGTGCAAGTTGCTCCGAAGTGAGATCAGTACGCTGTCCCTGATGCTTGAGCGCTTCGGCTTTCAGCTTGTAAGCAAACGCCTTTTCCGACGGCAGAAGATGCTCCCTGTGGAGATTGCTGTCCACCACCATAATCGCTGCTTCGTCACGGCTAACGGGACGAATAAAGGCAGGTACTTCTGCAAGTCCTGCCTTCTGTGCCGCACGGAAACGGCGGTGTCCGGATATGATTTCATACTCATCTGTAGTACCTTCAAGCGGTCGGATAATCAGCGGCGTCATAATGCCCTGCTGTTGAACGCTCTCGATTAAGCTGTTCATTCCTTCGTTGTCGAGCACCTGATAAGGGTGATCTCTGAATTCGTGTAATTTGTTGATTGATATATTGGTCATCGTTCATAACTCCTTTGTTTCGTTTTATTTTGGTGATAATATTTGTACTTGTATCTGCCTTGCTCCAGCTGCTTTTCCTGTTCGATCAAAGCACGGAGTCGAGGCACTTTGTTTTCAATGCGCCCGCAGATAATGAGCTGCTTGTGCAAGGGTGTTAGCTTCTTTGTGATTTCTCTGCATTGTTCTTTTAGAGAATAATCTTCTTCGGGTGTTTTCGCTCTGCGGATTCGGTTGCGGATATGCTGCCGCTCGGTTTCATAGGTTTTGATTTGCTCGGCGATTTCCTTTCGGCAAGATACAAAATCCTCTGCACATTCCAAATTATGGTCACGGAGAAAATGGTATTCCTCAAGCGTTCGGTCGAGATTCTGTATTTCAAATCTCAATTCGGGAGATACTGGACGATAATCTCGCTTTTGCACGTTGTTGCCTGTGATGAGCTTTGCGATAGTGATGATAAGCTCAAACAGCGCCGTGATAACATCAGGCTCTGTTCTTTTCTCAAAATCTCTGATTCTCACTATCAGCGGTTGGCGCTGATAATACGATTTCGGTGTATAGAAATCCACAAAGTATTTATCCTCACGCTGAGATTGAAGCCGCCTAAGTATCGCTTCTCTGGTGTAATCCTTGCCGAGACTGCTTAATCTGACAGGCTTCAGCCAGTCAGGAGCAATCACTGACGGATGCTGATATTTGAAATTCCGCAGAAACTGATAGCCGAGCGAGCGAAGATAAAATTCAAAATCAAACGGCTTGATTGTACAGGCTAAGGCTTCATCAACATCGTGCCGCAGCATATCTTTGTGTGGTACTCGTCCGCTCTTGCGTACCCAATATGCCTTGTCGCCGCCGTAGAACGGAGCGTTTTCAAGGACAGTTTTTCCGTGCTCACGGCAGACCTCGTCGGAAATCTCACGCAGCTTGTAATGGTCGGAAATATGATTTTCAAACTTCCGTCCGGTGCGAAACGATACACTATTTACGACGATATGATTGTGTAGGTTTGCCGTATTCAAATGTGTCGTAACAACTATCTCATAATCATTACCCCACATTTGCTTGGCGGTTTCAATGCCGATTTGGTGCGCTTCTTCGGGCGTGACTTCTCCTGCCTGAAAGCTCTGATAACCGTGATACGCTACATTTCCGCCGAGCTTGCCGAAACGTCGCTTTGTGGTCATCATCTGCTCGTAAGCCCTTTTCTTCGGACAGTTTATTCCACTGACGTACATTGTTTGGTCGGTTTTGTCGCTGTTCTCAACGTAATTGAGAGCGGCAGCTAAGTCATCATCAAGATATTTGCGCTCGATAGTTTTATCAGGATTTTCAGCGTAATTGATAACATCTTTTAGCCGTCCTTTGACGGGCCAGAAGCCTGTTGTTGCCACGTCGTTACCTCCTTACAGATTTGCTTGGCAGAGGATTTCTCCGGCAGAAGTAGGCGCTGTTGGATTTCGTCTACGACTTCAAGCAGCTTTCGTTCGGTATCAGGTGATACCTTATCGGCAACCTCGTCACACAAACGGCAGAGCGTTTGGTAAAAATCAAAAAAGACATCAGGTTGCACCGTCCTCGGCGCATAGCCCAATGTCCTTTGTCTGATATATTCGGATTGAGATAAGCCGCAGCTCTCGGCGAGCCGGGCTATCTTCTTTTTCTCGGACTGCGTAACTCGCAGCTCGATTCTTGCATTTTTATTGTTCAATAATATACCTTCTTTCTTCAGGTGTTAGGGTGTCCCTAAAGATTTACAACAGCTTTGGAGCTGTTGTATTTGGAATTTGCCGTACAAATTCCCTGCTTGCTACAGTATAAGACACAGCCACGGAGTGTTAATTCCAACCGTTCTTCTGTGCCTTATGCTGTTGATTAAAATACTATCTTGATATGACGGCATTTTGCCGTCAATTTTAATATCGGTCTTGAAATTTGCCGTCATCGTGCCGTCAATCAAATAGTTTGAGGTCATCCAAAATATCCTGCTCGGCTTCCGCCTGTTGTTCTGCACTTAAAGCAGGATTTACAGCCTGCGGAGCGAAGTTTGCTTCGGCAAAGCAAGCCCGCATTTCTTCACGGATAATGCTTCGGATATCCTCATCGTGCTGCTCTCGGGTGATCGACTGCAAATCCACATAGTCTGCGATCGCATCTAACACAAACTGATTGCGGGATTGATACTTCTTCACATCCAGCGTCTGCATATACTCTGCAAGATTACGTTCACGAGTGTCGGTTAGGTCAAAGCGTACTGTCATTTTATACACATTCTTCATTCTTCGCCTCGGCTCTCAGATAAACGTCTGCAAGATATTCATAGCCTTTAGCTGCGGCACAGATGTCGTTAATGAACTTTACATGGTCGAGATTGCCGTGATAAAAATTCTTGATCAGGCAACCGCCACCGCCACAGACGTAGAGCTTCATCGTACTTTCATCATAGCCGTGCTCACGCAAGCGACGGAAGATCTCAGCTGCATATTCCTCTGCAATAGCGGTGATGATTTCCAAATCGGAATCGGGAATATCCGCTGTGCCTGTTTGCAACACCTCGTCGATGATATAGTCGTTCAGCTCTCTGCGTGTCTTGCGCATAAAGCCCTCCCGAATAGCGAGAGTGCATTGATAAGTGCCAAACTTCTCGGTGAACATCTTACCGCTCTGTGGCTTGCCGTTGACAAGGTAGAGTGTGTTCATCGTACCATTGCCGATGTCCGCAACCATACTCAGACCTTTGAGCGTGGATTTGATAGGCACAACCGCAGAATACCCCTGCGGATAGATTTTTACATCACAGATTCGGATATGATAATCTACATTCCGAAAAGTGAACTCTACCACCTTGTTCTTTGACAGATATGCGGCAAAATCCGCTTTCTGTCCGCTTGTCCAAGTCAAAGGCAAGCCTGCGGCAATAATCACATCCGCTTCGGTCAGCCCTTCGTCCGAAAGCTCGGTTGAGATAGCGGCGAGTGTGAGGATATAATAATCCTCATCATTCTGCTTTTCGGGCAGAAACTCTTTGTGACCTTCGCCAATCAGATAATACTTGCCGTTGTAGGTTAGCATATCCTTTGTAAACAGCGGTTCACTGTCGTGGGTGGTTATACCGGTCTTGAAACAATGGTTAGCGGTTTTGATGTTGCCGTAACCGTGGTCGATACCGATAATCTTAAAATTGTTTAGTGTTTTCATAAAATCATCCTTTCAGTTTTTCGTTGTAGGCGAGTATGTCGCCGTAAAGTTTTGGGAAAGCAGGCAATATGCATTTCAAAAGATAGTTGCAGTAAATGCCGTACTTGCTGATCAGCTGCACGCAGCTGTGTTCTTCGCCGTAGTCGAGTAACAGGCAGTTGTCGTCAATGCAGTTGCAGCACGAATGACGGACAATGCGGTTTACTCTGTCGGACAGCTCTTCGGTAATTTTCAGCACCATAGCTTGTTCCTCCTTTCGTGTATTTTGGAGGGCTTTTCGTCCCTCTACTGTATTAAATACACGATAATCCGAAAACTTAGGGTTTTAAGAAAACATAGTGAAAATCAAAAAGAAAACACTAAAAAACGCCTTGAATACTGAACGATCAGAATTCAAGCTGATAATTTTAATATTACGGAAAACAATAATTCAAAATTTTTTCAAAAATTTCTTCTAAAACGGAGCAAAGGGAGTTTTATGGGACACCTGTTTTGGTAGACTTGATAGTGAGGAGGTGTTGATTTTGAAAAAAATCAGCTTTTTCAGCGCCGATTTTCGTGACGGAAGAATACGGATCGGCAACAAAACTTACCCTGCCGGTACGTTCGCTACGCACCTTTTGAATCAATACTATAAGGACGATACGGCGGCTCGGTTGGCTGTATACAAACAATACAACTGGCATTTATACGATACGATCTCTGCCGGTTATCTTGATAACAATGATGTTTTACGATCCGGGTGGGAGATCCACCAAATCTTAAAAACCTTGCCTAAACTGCAACCGTTCACTAAGCTGGATGTTGAAGCAGAGTGTATTAGAATAGCTGAACTTTTCACAGAGAACAACGCTGACTTTATCCGAGAGTATTTCAATGCAAAGGCTCAAATATTAGCTATGGGAATCAATGAATCTGCTTTGGATTTGCTCCCGATTGAAATAGATAAAGTTCAGCAAAAAACAGCGGACAACCTACTTAATGATATGATGACGACACTGGCTTTCTATGATCGTATCAGCAACGATATGAGAGAAGCATTTGAGGGCTTAACCGAGTTTTGTAACAGACTTGATGCAGCGGAACGCTTTGACGAGCCACACCTATTACCTATTGCGCTGGATATATTCGGCAACGAAAAACTCTATATGACATCCGAGTATGTCGCTATGCGTAAGACAGCTAAAAGCAAAACGATGGTAACAGCGAGAAGGATGTATTTTGATAATTACTACAGCTTTGTTCTGACAGATTTCTTTGAGGGCTTGCATTACGGTCATTATCCGAGAAGGTGTCCGATCTGCAAGCGCTATTTCCTGATGACTTATGCAAGGCGGCAGGTGTATTGCAACGGTATTGCGCCCTATACGCTGAAAGGAAAAACAATTACCTGCCGAAAATATGCGGCGAGGATGAAGGAAAAGAAGCTTTCCGAAGGTAACCCTATCAATCCAATTTACAAGAGCCGTTGCTCTGCAATTCGTGTAGAACAAAAAAGAAGCACCATTACAGCAGAGTTTGCTGCAATGGCGCTGAAAGTCGCTAAAGAGTATTGGCAAAAAGCAAAGTATGATGACTACTACGCTAACGGTCAATTTAAAATGGATATGAAGCGTGAGAATTTGTATAGAGAAACGGACAGGAGAATCAAGCAAAAGTGAGCCATATCGAGAAAAAAGAATTTGAAATATACCGCATTACTCCGCCACCGCCTGAATGGGATTTGCAGGAGTATATTCGGCAGTATATCCAGACCGGCGATGACAATTATTTCTATTGGTTCCTACACTATTACGAGCCGACGCTAAATGAAAAGGCGAAGTTTTTTAGGAATAAATACTCAATGGAAAAACATTTTGCCGATATAAAGCAAAGCCTTGTAACAGGCTTATGTAAGGCTCTGATGAAATACGATATTTCCATAGCTCCTTTTCTGCCGTATGCTCAGAGGTATATGGAGCGTGAGGCGCATACCTATATCCGCACAATGCGGACAGGCTATTCCGTTCAAAGCGAATTTGAATATGCGCGCCTGAAAAAAGCTATGGCGATCTACAGTGAGTTAGGTGGTAAGTTTACCGAAGAAACTATAGCAAAGGTATCCGAACAACTCAGCGAAAGCTATGAGAAAACAAAATCAATCATCGAGGGCGGAATACTAACCGAAAGCTATACGGATATTCAGAATAAAAAGGATGACGAGGATGACAAAGAATCAAGTATATTCGTACCCGATTTCTCGCTCAATCCTGAAAATATCTATTTCAAGCAGGAGCTTTATGATAAGCTGTATGAAGCCTATGACAGCTTGGAATACACAGAAAAAATAATGCTCGCCCAGCACCTCGGCTTTTGTCCTGATTGTTTAAGCACTCGCTACTCCGACAAAACCGATTTGGATGAAAACGGCAAACCGAAGGAAAAGCTCATCAAACCGCTGCCTTATACCGACATCGCCACCGATCACGGATTTAGCGATGCCGATACTGCAAAGAGAGTTTGTAGAACAGCCTTTAAAAAAATCAAATTTCTTATATGAAAATCATCAAATTTGATTGAGCTTTGCAAAGATTTATGCTATAATTTTCATATATTTATATGAGTTTTCTATCAAGGAGGTTGTAATTATGGCTGTTAGTTATAAAAAGCTTTGGAAATTGCTCATTGATAAAGATATGAAAAAAAGCGATCTTGAGCGTGAAGCAAAAATCACTCATTATTCATTGAGTAAGCTTTCACAGGGCAAGAATGTTTCTACTGAAGTCTTAGGCAAAATTTGCGAAACGCTGGATTGCACGATAGACGACATTATGGAGTTCGTACCGGAAGAAAAATAAAAGTTTCAACACAAAGAATCACCTAACTTTGGTACGATAAAAAGGAGTTAAAAAATGAACAAACAGCAATTAGCGTCATTAATTTGGGATACCTGCAACGATATGCGTGGATCAATTTCTGCCGTTGAGTACAAGGATATTATATTAGGTTTTATCTTCTACCGTTTTGTTTCCGAAAATGAAGTTTCTTACCTAAAGAAACAGGATTGGACTATGGAGATAATGGCAGAGGAACTTACGGAAAAAGATAGTAAAACCGTTCAGCAGTGCAAAGATCACCTTGGATATTTTATTGCCTATAAAGACCTTTTCTCTACTTGGAAGGATCACACAGCAACTTTTACGGTGTCTGATGTAACTGACGCCCTAAATGCATTTGTCAGAAATATTGGCGGCAATCCCGATCATCAAAAGCTTTTCAATGAGATTTTCAAATCCTTGTCTGAAAAACTGAGCAAAATGGGATCCATCAGCAATCAGACTTCTCATATCAAGAACATCATAAAGATAGTCAGCCGTATTCCTATGGACGAAAATCAGGGCTACGATGTACTCGGATTTATTTATGAGTTCCTGCTGAAGAACTTTGCGTCCAACAGTAAGAAGGACGGAGAATTTTACACGCCGCACGAGATTTCGATATTGATGTCTGAAATTGTAGCCCATCATTTGCGTGACCGTGAGCAAATTAATATTCTCGATCCAACCAGCGGATCGGGTTCTCTGCTTATCAACATCGGTCAGAGTGTGCAAAAGTATTTGCAGGACAGCGGCAATATCACTTATTATGCGCAGGAGCTGATTCAGGAAACCTTCAACCTGACGCGAATGAATCTTGTTATGCGCGGTATCAGTCCGTCCAATATCAAGGTGCGTCGTGGTGATACATTAGCGAACGACTGGCCATATTTTGATGATAATGATGAAAACAGCTACGAGTATGTCCCTGTTGATTGTGTAGTTTCTAATCCGCCGTATTCACATAAATGGGATGCAGATAACCACACGAACGATCCTCGTTACAAAGAATACGGTATCGCTCCTGCTTCAAAGGCTGATTACGCTTTTCTATTGCACGATTTATACCACCTAAAAGATAACGGCATTATGTGTATCGTTATGCCTCACGGCGTTTTGTTCAGAGGTGGTTCCGAAAAAGACATCCGCACTCAGTTGGTAGAAAACAATAATATAGAAACTATTATCGGACTTCCTTCAAACTGCTTTTATGGCACCGGTATATCAACCATTATTATGGTACTGAAAAAACACCGTGAAGCCAGTGATATTTTAATTGTTGACGCTTCAAAGGAGTTTTTTAAGGACGGCAACAAAAACCGCCTGTCCGGTCATCATATCAAAAAGATAGTTGACGCTGTTTTGAACAGAGAGAACATTCCGCATTTTGCTTCTCTTGTTTCTAAACAAACGATTAAAGATAACGACTACAACCTCAACATACCCCGATATATTGAATCGGAGGAAAAAGTTCCTGTTGATTTACACGCAACCGTATTTGGCGGAATCCCGAATTATGAGGTTGAGCATCTCAAAAAATATTGGGAAGCTTTTCCGTCACTATGCGATGAGCTGTTTACACGCATTAATGAACACACCTCAGAATTATCCTGCGATTCAGTTATTGAGGCTATCAAACAAAATGCTGATGTTATTGCATTTGAAGCGGATTACAAAGAAGCTTTCCAAGCGCTTGAAGATCAGCTCTATGAGCTTTTGATCGACAATCAGGTAAAAAACGTTGCTGCTCTGAAAAAAGAAATCACCAATCGTATTTTTGAACTATGTCAGCAGTTTGGCATTGTGGACAAGTATCTTGTATATAAAGCCTTTGACGATGTTTGGAAACAAATCAGCCTTGATTTGGAAGCAATCCGCTTGCAGGGATTTGACGCTGCACGTAGTGTAGAAGATATTGAAGTATATGATAAGAAGGAGAAAAAGGTTGTCAAAAAAGGAGAAGAAGGCAGAGTTATACCCTTCGCTTTGATTCAAAAACATCTATTTGCTGATGAATTCACACAAATGGATGGTTTGAATAAAGATCTGTCCGGCGCAACATCGGAATATGAATCTTTCTGGGAAGGGCTGGACGATGAGCTCAAGGAAGAACTGAAAAAGAAAGATGACGGTGATGAGCAGTCTGAAGCAAAGCTTGATACAAAGCAGCTAAAAGCAAAGTATCAGGAGGTTTTGGCAACGCTATCTAACGATACAACGAAGATGTACGCAGAATACGCTGCGCTGAAACCAAAACAGAAAGTGGAGTTTCAAAAGAGCCACCCGGAACTCGTTTGGCCGGATGAAACGGAAAAAGTCAAAAACGGCACCTATTATAAACAATCGGCGATTAATGCGATTGTTGAGCAAATCAAAAACGACATCGAAATCGACGAGGAAGAAGATGATTATAAGATCCGTCATTTGTACCTCCTCGGTCAGCAGATTTCTGCTCTGAAAAAGCAAATCAAAGAGCTCAAAACCGACCTCGATATCAAGGCACGAGAATCGATCGTAAAGCTGTCAGACGATGAAATCAAAATGCTGCTGAAAGAAAAGTGGCTTATGCCTGCAATGGAAAACATTAACGCCATTCCGAACGCTATTATCTCCAATTTGAACCGTTCCGTGAATGATATTATAACCAAATACGATAATCCAATTCTTACCCTTGATACCGATATAGCAAAGACCGAGGAATCATTATCCGTTATGCTTAACGACTTAACAGGTGATGCTTTTGATATGGCGGCAGTTCAGCAATTCAAAACACTGTTGGGAGGAAAAGAAAATGAATAAAACTCCGGCAGTTAGATTTATAGGATTTGCAGAAGATTGGGAACAGCGTAAGTTGGGTGATTGTGTCGAGTTTCTCGACACAATGAGAAAACCATTAAAAGAGGGAGATAGAGAAAAAGGACAATATCCTTATTACGGTGCCTCAGGTATTGTTGATTATGTAAGCGACTATATTTTTGATGAAGAACTCGTATTGCTTAGCGAGGACGGAGCAAATATTACTGATAGAAATTATCCCGTATGCTTCTTGGCATCAGGAAAGTGCTGGGTTAATAACCATGCGCACGTTTTAAAAACAAACAAGGAAAATGAAAATAATTTTATTTGCAATTCATTAGAAAGAATGGATTTTACACCGTACAACTCTGGTATGGCTATGCCAAAATTAAACAAGGAAGTGTGCCAAGAAATCCCATTATCTTGTCCCTCTTTTGCAGAGCAAAAGGAAATCGGAGACTATTTCCGAAGCCTTGACCGCCTTATCACCCTTCATCAGCGCAAGTACGAAAAGTTGAAAAACATCAAAAAATCAATGCTTGAAAAAATGTTTCCGAAAAATGGTTCAAATGTACCGGAAATTCGTTTTAAGGGATTTACTGACGCTTGGGAACAGCGTAAGTTGGGAGAACTGGCGTTGTTCAATCCTAAAGATGAACTACCTCAAACATTTGAATATGTCGATTTAGAGTCGGTTGTTGGCACGGAGATGTTGTCACATAGAACGGAAATAAAGTCATCTGCTCCGTCAAGAGCACAGCGACTTGCTTGCACTGGCGACATATTTTATCAGACCGTTCGCCCATATCAAAAAAATAATTATCTCTTTGAAATGTCCGATAATAACTATGTTTTTTCGACTGGATATGCACAGATGCGTCCGTTTGTTGATGGGTATTTTCTGTTCAGTCTTATTCAAAGTGAACGCTTTGTAAAGGTTGTTTTGGATAACTGTACTGGAACGAGCTATCCCGCAATAAATGTGAATGATTTAGCGAAGATTGAAGTAGCTGTGCCATCTGGTGAAAACGAGGCACATAAGATTGGCACAATATTTCGCAGTCTCGACCACCTTATCGCCCTTCATCATCGCAAACTTGAAAAACTAGAACAAATAAAACAAGCAATGCTTCACAAAATGTTCGTGTAAGAAGCGGAGGCAACTATGTCATACAAAAACGAAACAGAATTTGAAAACGCCTTGATTGCCAAGCTGACGCAACTCGACAATCAGTGGTCAAGAGAGATTCTGGAATACAAAACCGAAGAAGAGCTGATTGAAAACTGGGCAAAAATTTTGTTCAGCAATAACAATACAACCGATAAGCTCAACGGCTGTCCTCTGACCAAAACGGAAATGGGACAAATCATATCCCAAATCAACGGCGAAACTCCCTTTGCCATCAATCGCCGATTAAACGGCAGATATATTTCTATCATCCGTGATAACTCCAAGGATACACAGCACGTTGGAAAACGTGTGGATCTGTTCCTCTTTGACAAGGATGAGATTGCCGCAGGAAGAAGCGTATACCAGATAGCTCGCCAGCCAAAGCTCCCCATCTCGTCAGAAATTCTCGGCAACCGCAGAGGCGATTTGATGCTATTAATCAACGGTATGCCGCTGTATCATATTGAACTGAAAAACAATCCTGTGCCTGTTGAACAGGCGTGTAATCAAATCAGCAAATATATGCAGCACGGCGTATTTACCGGCTTCTTTTCACTTGTTCAAGTGTTTGTCGCAATGACGCCGACCGAAACACTGTACTTTGCGAATCCCGGACGTGAAAGAGCTTTCAACTCCGACTACTATTTTCATTGGGGTGACTTCAACAATAAGCATATTGTCGACTGGGAAGAAGTTGCGGAAAAGTTCCTTTCTATTCCGATGGCGCACAGACTGATCGGTTACGGTACGATTGCGGACGGAACAGATAACATTCTCAAAGTAATGCGCAGTTATCAGTATCACGCTGCTTATAAAATCTATTCGCAGGTAGTCAAGCGAGTAGATTGGGATGATGACGGACAAAAGGGCGGCTATGTATACCACACTACCGGCAGCGGTAAAACAATGACGAGCTTTAAGTGCGCACAGCTGATAAAGTCCTCCGGTAAAGTTGACAAGATTGTTTTCCTGATGGATCGTGACGAGCTTTGGAAACAAACTTATGATAATTATCGAAACTTCTCGGACTGTGATGATATTGAAGATACCGCTAACACCAACAGCCTACTCTCAAAGCTGGAGAACGACACACCCAATTTGCTGATTGTTACGTCTATTCAGAAGATGAGTAACCTAACAACCGTCAATCCTACTCCGAATGCGGCACGTATTGCAAAGGTGCAAAAGAAAAAACTGGTGTTTATCGTTGATGAAGCCCATCGTTCTACCTTCGGCACAATGCTCCGTGATATAAAGCTGACCTATCCGAGAGCAATGTTCTTTGGCTTTACAGGTACTCCTATTATGAAGGAGAACGCAGTTGACGGTATTACGACCGACGGCTTATTCGGCACGTGTCTGCACAAATATACAATCTCAGAAGGAATCAGAGATAAAAATGTTTTAGGGTTCAAGCCTTCAAAAGTCGTAACATTTGACGAGGAAGATTTCAGAGAAAAGGTTGCTCTGATGAAGCTCGGCAAAGATAGCGTCGAAGGTCTTACCGATGAAGAATTCAAAAAATATCACGCTCTTGCTTCCCGAGATATGGACAAGGTGGAAGCAGATGTCAGCAACAGTCTGTATGCCGACGGAGATACCGGAAAAGAGCATCGCAAAAATGTGGTTCAGGATATTCTTAATAAATGGGAGCGAATCAGCTTCCGTGGTAAATTCCACTATATTCTCGCTACATCCTCAATCCGTGAAGCGATTAAATACTATCGTTTATTAAAAGACAACGATAAAGATTTGTTTGTCACTGCTGTTTTTGATCCGCATACAGATAATACAAGCGATGATATCTTCAAGGATAAGGCAGTAGAAGAAATCCTCATTGATTACAATAACCATTTCAACTTCAAGTTTAGAGTCGGCGCTTATCGTCGATTCAAGGATGATGTTTGCTCTCGTCTTGCGCACAAAGAACCTTACAAGGATATTGATACAAGAAGAGAGGAAGCGGTTAATATTGTTATCGTTGTTAATCAGCTTCTTACCGGATTCGACTCGAAATGGATTAACACCTTGTACTTGGATAAAGTAATTGATTACGAGCAGTATATTCAGGCTGTTTCAAGAACAAATCGCCTTAACGGATATGAAAAGCAGTACGGAATTATCAAGTATTGCAGAAAGCCGTACACAATGGAGAAAAACGCAAAGGAAGCTCTGCGGCTCTATGCGGAAGCTGGTTATCAAGATGTATATGTTCCGTCTTTAGGACAGAACATCATCGGAATGAATAACGATTATCAAAGCATCATCAAGCTGTTCGAGAAAAACGGTATTGAGAATTTCAGCAGACTTCCCGATAATCAGGGCGACATCAAGCTGTTTGCCGACTTGTTCAATAACATCAGCAACAATTATTATCGCTCTATTCCTCAGCTTTTTACTTGGACGAAGAGAACTTATATCACAGAGGATGCCGGAGAGGTAACGGTTGACCTCGATGAAAGAACATACGAAATTCTTCATCAAAGATACAGCGAAATACCGAGGACTGTTCAGCCCGGCGGCGATATGATTTATGACATCAAGGCTTTTCTTACCGAGGTATCATCAAATGAGATTAACCGTGCGTTTATGGAATCTCAGTTTGCCGAAGTATTGAAAGACCTTTCCAATGGTGCAAAGCCGGAAGAAATCAAGGCATTGCTCGATGATTTGAAATCCAGTTTTGCAGAATTGCCGGCAGAGGATCAGATTACTGCCGAAGCTATTTTGGAAGATATTTACTCCGGTGCGCTAAAAGATTTTGACGGAGGAAAAACTCTTGCTGAGTACATCGAGATTTATAAGAGAAATACCCTGAAAGCAAATATCAAAGTATTCAGCGAGGCGTTTGGTTTTGATAAAGATAAGCTGGCAAGAATTATGGTTTTCCACCTAAAGGAAGAAAAGCTGTATGAAGGCGGACTTTTTGATCAGATAATGGAAACACTTGACCGTGCAAAAGCGAAGGAAACTATGGAAAAACTGGAGGATTGCACCATCAGACCGCACCGTGTAGTCCAAAAAGCAGAAGGATATCTGAAGAAGTTTATCCTGTCTGGCGGGGATGTTAGCTTTATGGATTAAAAGAATAAAAACACCTAATAGAGCAAGGAGGTTTATCTTATGAAAGATGATTACACAACACTTGAAGACTTGGTTAGAACACAATATGCCAACGTTTTTTGGACTCACAAGATACAAGAAAAGCAAGCAGAGATATATGAATCTCGTCACAAGTTGTTTTCTTGGATTAATATAATCTCTGCGTCGCTTACTTCTGCTGGTATTATTTCAATTGTTTTTGTTGATCAGTTTTGGATAAAGTTAGTTTCTGCTATTGTGTCTTTTGTTACCACAACAATGAGTGCTTTATTAGCAACCTTTGATTATAAGAACTTGGCAAAATCGAATAAAACCGCAGCTACGAAACTCGTATGTTATAGAAATGAATTATTATCACTGCTTGGAAGAATAAGAATTAAAGAAAAAACCGCAAAAGAATTGTTTGATGAATTTGAAAATCTGCAAAGCAGTATACACGAAGCATATCAGGACGCTCCAAATACAACTAATCGTGCAGTTGCAAAGGCAGGAAAAGCTATCAATGAAAGTAAAGATGGCACATACTCTGACGAAGAAATTGATAGACTTTTACCTGATACACTAAAGAGGAGGAATATAAAGTGAGCTATAACGTCAAAAAGCACGGAGAAGTTATTTCGACAGACATTAGAACAAGCATCTCAACTCGGTATAAAGCGGTCACTAAAGCAATTAACCGTGAATTTTGGGATTCTCAAAGTGACAAAGAACATAGTCTTTACGTTGGTTCCTATGGACGAGGAACAGCAATTAATACCAGTGATGTTGATATTCTTGTTGAATTACCTGAAGATGAATACAATCGCCATAACGTTTATAAGGGAAATGGGCAGTCCAGACTATTGCAAGCTGTAAGAGAAGCAATACTTAATACATATCCTCGTTCAGATGTACGAGCTGATGGACAGGTTGTTAAAATAGCTTTTTCTGATGGTATGAAATTTGAAATACTACCTGCGTTTGTTACATACGGATGGAATGGTATAATTTATAAATATCCTGACACAAATATGGGTGGGAATTGGCGTTCAACTAATCCAAAAGCAGAGCAGGATGCTATGCGTGATAAAAACAAATCAAGTAATGGGTTATTATTTGACACCTGTAAACATATGCGATATATTCGAGATAACTACTTTAAAAGTTACCATCTTTCCGGAATAGTTATTGATAGCTTTGTTTATGCTGCAATCAAGAACTGGAGATGGACAACACCAGAAGAATCTTCATCTGCTGCTGAACCAGGTGAGTACGAAAAATTGCTTTATGATTATTATTTGTATAATCTGCGATTCTCAAATACAATCAATGCTCCGGGAAGCAATGATTATGTAGATGTTTCAAGCAGTAAAGATTGCTTAGAAAAAGTTTTATTGAAAATGTGTAAATAGAATCGCGACGCTCAATAGATAAGTGATAAGGAGGAAATAAATTGAAAAAAAGTGTACTTGTAGGTAACGGAATAAATATTCAGTTTGGTGGCTATACGAACTATTCTGGACAAGCAATAATGCAAAGAGTTATTAATAATATCGCTAATGGAAAGTACAACCCGTTAGTAAATTATGAGATTAGCCAAGATGAAATGTTGGGAATTCTGGAAAGATTAGTCGATATAATTAATAGAGTAAAACGTGGTCAATTAACCCAATATGCAGATGGTTTGTTTTTTATTATGGAAATGGAAAGGATAAAACGAACTTATCCAGATAATAGTACTATAACATCTGTTTTTCTTGAAGATTATTTCTTGGCCGCTGAAATATTCACTAATAAGTACAAAGAAACGGATGGAGAAGAAAAAAGCGAGTTTTATAGAAAAAGCATCTTTGATTTTTTGCATTATATTATTGTTGACGGTATTTATAATGACGGTTTAATAAATGAGATACAAAAAAACTATTCCAGAAAAATGGAGAGTTTTCTAAAAAAATATGATAATATCTTTACTGTTAATTATGATTATAATTTAGAAAGATTTCTTGCTGATCAAAAAAACATTTATCATCTTCACGGAGAGTTTGATAAACTTGCTCCAGAGTACGAAAACGCTGATGGCTTAATTGATGAATTACAGCACGTTTACAGTAATTCTATAATGAGTTGGTCTTGGCTAGATAAATATGGTGGATTAACTGAAACTCCGCTTGCTCAAGATTATAACAAATTCTGTAGTATCAGTGGTGTTCTGGAAATAATCGGCTTAGCTCCAGCTAATGACGAACATTTGTTTATAGCTATTAACAACAATCCTAGCATTACGCATATAGTTTATTACTATTATGATGAGAATGATATTTCCGAAATTCCTCACCACATCAAAAAGTCTGTAAGTTTTAAAAAGGTCCAGAACTTATGGGGTGATTTATCGGATACGGAAGGATAATTTGTTATGACAAAAGCAATCAAGAAAGATACCATTCACGCCGGTGAAATTGACATTGGTATTTACACAACAGATTTCAAAAATGAATATATATCACTCATAGATATAGCGAAATACAGAAGTATTCAACCTTCGATTACCATTATGTTAAACGTCGTGCTGTTTGGCAAAACTGCACGGGAATAGAAAAGTGAAAATCCAAACAAAAAAGGAAATATGCGTGACTATGCGTCTATACATCAATTGTTGGTTTTAGTGAATATGGAGAGCTATAACGCAATCCTTATTGGTCAAGGAATATCCCAACCTGAAAGAATGGAAAAACTGCACGATTTAGCTGCACGTCAGTTGAATGTATTAGATTCGGTGAATTTGGAGGATTTGCCGCAGTTGCCCGATATTAAAAAAGAATAGTAAACCATTATTAGCAAGAAAAAGGCTGATGTAATCTCTTATTGGACTACATCAGCCTACGTGTTAGCTATAGATTATTTCAGCGTTCACAACTTCTCTTGCTCGTTGGACGGCGTTATTCATCTTGCGAACCCACAGCATTTGATTGGTGGCTTTGAGTTGTTCGGTGCAGCCTTCTTCTTTGGCGAAAGATTGCACGAGCTCGTTGTATATCTTCTGCGCCTGTTCGTCAATGTCGGCAAGGTATTCGTTCAGTTTGCATTTTGTGAGCATATTGGTATATAAAATCGGGCGGCATCGTTTGATATAGCGAAGGTGTTGTTGTCCCCATAAACCGATAGACCGTTTATCCTGTTCTGGAAGCGTTAAATTGGGAAGTAAATAATCTCCCTGCTGTGTGTATGTAATCTCCATTGTCAGACCTCCTTGACCTTGACTTTGGCTTTTGTAAGCTTGATTAGCAGCTCGTCGATGATATCGGTGTACTTGCCCTGTGTTATAAGGTCATTCCTCAAATCAATCAAGCTGTTGATAACCGTGCGCCGTTCATTGGGTGTTAGATACAGGTGGTATTTTGGATTTCTCATTCGCTGTCCTCCTTTAAAAAATCTTCATACAGCGTATCATTGTTCACAAAGGTATCAAGGATAAGCCTTGTGCCTAATCTGAAACCAACCATAAAGCTGTCGAGTTCCGACTGAGCTAAAATACTATTAGAAGTGTTGATGAATGAAAGAAATGCTTTCTTTTCATCACCGGTCAGCTTTTCGGTCAGGAGTGCTTCACTTTCTGAGAGAATAGTCATCTGCTTTTTCAGATAGCTGCCGTTCTTGAAACCTCGTGCCTGCGGATCAATATTGCCGTAATACAATTCTTTAATAAAGTTTTTCATTTGTAATTCCTCCGATTACACTATTATTTTACGGAGAAATTGAATAAATCACAAATGTGCGAGCGAGAAATGTGTGCAACTGCCGATAAAACCTAAGTTTTTCATAAGTCCGTTATGAACACTCGTACCATTAAAAGAGGATTGATACTTTAGTATCAATCCTCTTTTAATTTGTACCAGCAAGCGATGACGGGACTTGAAAGCGACCGTTAAGAAAACAGTCCGGTGGACTGTTTTTAGGAAGAGCGTTGATGACACTTTGACTATGAACAAGCCGCATTGGCGAGGACGGAAGTTTGACATATAGCAATCACCGTCACTCGCAGTTACCGCTATAACAAACTGCAATAGGAAATATGACGGGACTTGAAGGTAGCCTTGCGACCGCCGCCTGTGGCGGAAAGAAGTTTAAGACTTCATTCTTCGTAGCTCTTTTTGTTTTATGCGAAAAATATTTGCTTTTTAAAAAAATCGACAAAATTTGAAAAATTTTAAAATTTTTTCGGATTTTATAAAATCAAAAGCCGTTTTAAATTGTCTATATTATGAAAGGAAATGAGAGGAGGTCATTTTATGAACATTTCCCACTTAGTAGAGAAAATTAAAAAGGGAGATAACAAATCATTTGAAAAGCTCTACAAGCTTACAGAGCATGAAGTGTGGTTTACTTGTATCAGCTTTTTAAAGAACGAAACAACCGCACAGGACATTATGCAGGAAACTTACATAACGGCTTTTTTAAAAATCCAATCTTTGGAAAAATCATCACAAATCAGAAGTTGGCTTAACAGAATTGCCGTTAATAAGTGCAAAAATTATTTGAAAGGTAAGGGTGAAATCCAACTGGACGATGAAATTTTTGAAAATCAGGCAATAGTTGACGAGCGTATATCAATTCCCGAAGAATACATTTCAGACAAGGCAAAGAGAGAAATTATTCTTTCGATTATGCAGGAAGTACTGTCCGATGTTCAGTATCAGACAGTGATTATGCACTATTTTAATGAAATGACTGTTGATGAAATCGCAGAAGTCTTTGAATGTTCAAGGGGTACTGTGCTTTCAAGGCTCAATTATTCAAGGGCAAAGATGAAAACTGCAATTGAAGATTACGAAAACAAAAGCGGTGACAAGCTTCACGGTGTTGTTGTTGTACCTTTCTTTACAACTATTTTCAAGGAAGAAGCAAAGAGCCTTGCAGTACCGAACATTACAATCAAGCTCCCGAACGGACAGACACTTGCAACCTCTGCAACAAAAGGCATTGCTACAGGTGCAAAGTCAACAGTGTCATCTATCGTAAAGGCAACAGCAAATGCGACAGTAAAAGCCAAGGTAATCGCAGTTGTTTGTGGTGCTACAATACTTGCAGGCACATCAGCAGTCGGCATAAGCATTCTTGCAGGCTGTAACGCTGAGAAAGAACCGACAGAGCCGTCAGTAATATCTTCAACCGTACAGACATCAACTGTTCCAACAACTGTACCTAAGACTACAGTTCCAAAGGCAGTTAAAGATTTGGTAGACAAGGGTGAAATCAAGGTCGACAAAGACGGTAACATCACTGATAAGAATGGTAAGAAAGTCGAAGTAAAAGACGGCAAAGTAGAAGTAAAAACCGATGACGGTAAGACAGTTACAGTTAAGGTTGACGATGTAAAAACTACAGTATCTAACAAAAACAACAGCAACAAGGGTAACACCGAAAAGAAAGAAAACACATCATCAAAGAAAGACAATACTTCAAAGACAAATACATCTGATAACGACAAGAAGCCAGCTAAGCCAAGCAACTCTTCAAGTAATAATCAGAAGCCAGCGAAGCCAAGTAACTCTTCGAGTAATAACCAGAAGCCAGCTAATCCGAGTGAATCTTCAAAAGATCCTCACGAAGGTAAGACTTATCACGAGGCAGTATATAAGTACTATAAGCACCACGATGCAGTGACAAAACATCACGATAGAGAATGGATTGTAACAGGTACTCATGAGGAACCAGTATACGATTACGATTGGGTAAATGTTTGCAATGATTGTGGTAAACAGTTGCCTGATTCTAATACTTTATTAGATCATTTGGAATGGGAGGCAGATCATGGTGGTAGAGGTTCATATCACGCTGAGAAACAGAAGATTAAGGTTGGTACTAAAACAGTAGAAGATGGCTATTGGAAAGAAGCTTATACAGAAACCATTAAAAAAGCCTATGACGAAGAAGTATCTGCAAATGATAACTGGGATAAGAAAGTTCTTGTTAGAAAAGCAGGTTGGTACTAATTTGATAACAAGTATAAATACTAAATAAGATAGGGCTGTGAAGAAATGAAGTTTAAGACTTCGTTCTTCACAGCCTGACTTGTTTTGTACAAAAGCACGGCGCACCCAAGTTTCCTGTTCGTAAAGTATGCCCGAGCATAGTATTGCAATCGTTTGTGCAATCAATTGTAGGGGAAAACCGTGTTCTCCCGTTCGTGTGCAAAGCACACAGTTGAACGCAAAGCGTTCAAAGCAGGATACATAATTTTGGCAAAATTAGAATATGTTATGTTTAAGCTCAAATATTCTGACACAATAAAATCCGTGTTTATTTTTGTCAATTGTATTTTTAAAATTCCGTCAGAACAATGTGCGCCTGTGAATTGTCAAGTACAATGGGTTTATCCATATCTACTCTCTTTAGTTCTCCGTACAGTCTGCCGAAAATCACCGTCGTTTTGTCCATATATGCCGCCATTGCCTCGCCTTTTACCGTAAACGGCTTAAATGTAATGTCAACTGCGGAATATCCTGCATTGAAGTACCACGGTCTGTCAAGATTTCCGCCTGTGCTTTTAACATTTATCTGTGACAGCTTTTCAAGATGCCCGTCAGTGAAAAAGCAGTTTTCGTTGCCGTAACGGTTGTCGCCTACTCTGCTTGCAAGGCAGAGGGAAAAGCGTTTTCCGTCAATAAAGCAGTCGGAGCTTAATCTTTGATAATTATGCTTCCTCGGCTTTGAAAAGCGTGTCCAATCAAAATATGCGTTAGTGGTTGTTTCGTTTAAGGAATATTCCATACCGCCCACACGGATAATTCCGACTGCGACAAATTTGGGAACAAAGCGTTTGAGATAAAAATATTTTCTGTCTCTCTCAAACGGTGCAATTTCATTAAGACTTTCGCCCGCCGTCTTTTTGAGATTGATGTTAAAGTAAAGATTTTTTATGCCGCCAAAGTCGATAAAATCACATTTTAAAAATCTTCCGTTCGGTGTGTTTGTCAACTGCAGCTGAAGTCTTTTGTCCGTGTACAAAAGCTCTCCCGAACTGCCCGATTCGGGAAGCTCGTTCTTGCTGAAAACAAATTTTTTTACAACACAATCATAAATCACACCGCCTCTTTTAAGGTCGGCAACCGCAATTTTTACCGCAAATTCCATGCCCAGATTTTCAACCGAAAGATAGAGCGATACCTCTGTGTTGCTTATGAAATAGCAATCCCTTTCGCTGTGTTTTCCTCTTGTTTTGCTCTGTTCGCTGTTATATTCAAAAACAGGCGTTCTTGCCCAGCCTGCACACATAACCTCTCCGTTTTCTTCAAAAACATTATGCCTTTCGGTTATCTCATGTTGCAAAACAATCCCTCCGTGTTCTCGTTTTTAAAATTTTCCATAAAATCACACCATACAATATACACAAAATAATTATGCTTTTCAAGAATTATAACAAAACTGTAAATTTCGATTTTCCGCATCCGAACACTATCGTATGTACTGATATATATTTTTGGTGCATAAACTTGTAATACTATCATACACCTGTGAGGGCGGTTTTTATGAAGAAATTTGTCATTTTAATTTTAATCTGCTTATGTTTTCTGCTTTGTTCATGCAGTGCCGACACATCGGGATATCAAAACGAGCTTACCTGCACAGACTGGAGTGCAGAGCTTGACGGCGGCGGAAAGATAAGCCTTTCGTTTGACGGCGACAATGCGTCCCTTATTATGATGAGCGGAAAAGACAAGGCGGAGCTTTGCGGAAAATATGTTGCCGATGATACAACGCTTGTCATATTTGTTCCGAAACTTTACCGAAACTACACATTTGAATATATTCCCCACGGAAAAAAGCTTGATTTGTCATACAACGGTTCAAAAATCACGCTCAGCCGTGCCGATTAAACGCAAAAAACCGAGTAAATCAGCCGTTCAAAGTTTCTTATGTACATTTTGAGCGGAATACGCAGATTAACGAATAATTTTATTGATAAATAAAGTTGTGTGTGTTATAATGTTTTAAGCTATGTTATTATGCCATTTTTGGATTTTTTCGGAGGTATTGTTTTGGTAGTGTTTGGAATTGATCCCGGATATGCCATTGTAGGTTGGGGAGCAATCAATTTTCAATCGAATACATATAAAACTCTCGGTTACGGTGCAATTGAAACCGTTGCCGGAACTGATTTTAACAAACGGCTTGAGTACATCTATGACGAAACCTATGCTATTCTCAACAGATGTCGCCCCGA